>ERZ890604.138-NODE-138-length-26981-cov-6.474968_pt1 | contig 26981 bp, 23 predicted proteins | sample MGYA00521097_ERZ890604 | MGnify/ENA primary metagenome ERZ890604 (study PRJEB32303, sample SAMEA104408625) | aquatic metagenome | biome: Brackish water; feature: Chemocline; material: water | place: Baltic Sea | collected 2014-10-26T21:54:00 | depth 120 m ... | reverse complement strand
TTTGCATCGCGGACATTGGTAGATTGATTTCGGCCATGGGCTACGCGAGGGTGAAGATTCTAGTGGTGTCCATGAGTATTGAGAACTTAATCTATATTTGTTTCAACAGGAGAACTGATATTACAGGAATGAGTCCAGCCATTGCACCCCAAATACCAGCTTTAATTTTTAATGACTGTATCTCTGTTCGCAACTGAGCGATGTCGGCAAGGATACCCATCTCTACCTGTTGCCTATTTCCCCTCTCATGCTTCAAGGCTCTGGCAGTCTGGTCATTCATTCTAGATAGGCCAGAGTCAAGACGCTTCAATTCAGATAGAACTAATCGTTGATACGTCGACCAGTCGGATGATTCGTTTTCAGGCATTATGCTATTGTGCTTCGGAAGGTATCAAGCGAGGGTGAACAGTCCTGAAGCCGACATTGTGATGGTGAGCGAGTTACCATCTGTTGCGGTGACGTCAGCGGGGGCAGAGTCCAGCAAGCAGTAACAAAGAACGTTGCCGCCGACCTCGTAGATTGCAGCGGAGCGGGCGGTGATGCTACCGCCTGATGCAGTCCAAGTTGGGTTTGTCGTCTCATCAACTGTGACCGTAGTCGTTCCACTGAGCGACAGCGTGACAGACTTGGCGTTCTGCGTGTAGCCGTTGGCAGTCGCCACTTCGTTGGTCAGGTCAGCGTAGGCGACAGACGCTGCGCCCAGGTCGCTGGTGCTAAGGAACAGCGCAATGCGGAAGGTGTCAGTGTCGATATCAAACGTGCCATTGAGCAGCGAAGTGCGCCCGGTGTTCGTGAAAGTCCAAGATCCTGCGGCCATGTGTTCAGTCCTCTATGCAGTCATAACGGTGAAAGTAGCAACCTCTAAAAACTCAGAGTTGCTGTGTATATATACAGTCGAAGCGTGTTGCGTAAGGCAATATGTCATCTGACTGTGACCGGTATCGTTGCTGCCGGTGAGTAACTGGACTCGCCCACCGACTTCTTCAAAAGCGTTAGGGTCCACGTTCCAGTTGGATCAGTGTCACTGAGCCAGCTCACTACTGCTGTAATAGTCTGGGAGGCGCGGTCGACAGGCATACCCGGTTCAGTAGTTGACAGTGTGGTTCCTCCGTGGGCTAAGGCAACGGTGGTTACTGAACCAGAGTCGGCGACGCTTTCGAATATTACTGAGTCCTTGTTGTTTACAGCACTAGCCGTGTAAAGCTGCGTGTCAAGCTTAGTGACGGCCTCTTCAACACTATCGCCCTCCACTGCATAGTTAAGTCCTCCAACCCATAGGCCACTATTACCAGTGGCGACATGGCCATCGAACCTGTTGAGCTGTGTCCTCGCCTTGCCTACATCCCCTCCCCATACAATACTACCCTCGGGGATCCCCTTGTCGTAGAAGTATGAGTCGGTGTACTCGCCGTCATCACCATATTGTGCGCCATGAATACCCCTGTCGTTGACAATGACATGGTAGTCGCTAGTCGATCCGCCCGAGCCAGTTACACTTGTGACGGTTCCCTTGACACCGTATGACCGCCTACTGACAATCTTATCTGGCCTCATCTCAAGACCGAGGAGGTCCTTCAGGAGTCCAAATATCGTTCCGTGCAAGCCTGTGTATGCAACTCGGGAGGACTCATCAGTGTTGATGGCTAGGTTTCCAGACCGGTCGAATGCAGATGGCATCACGTAGAGGCCACCGTCTATTGCATACCTACCAGCGGCATCAATCATTATCTGAGGTGTTCTAGTTCCTAGCTGTAGCGTGCTCCTTATGAAGGTCTGATTATTATGGGTAGGTGATCTAGGGTCGGACTGTGGGAAGTTAGACTGGCCAGTGCTTGCGCCGAGGCCAACATTGGGCACCCCTCCACCCGCACCGAATCTCCATGACCACTCGATCGCCGATACGGAGATTCTTGGCGGGGTGGCCTTAACAGCATTTACTGCCTTAATTATATCGAGATCAGGGTTGAGCGGGACTGGCCTCTTCTCTGTGATTAGGTCAAGACCTGATCCATCCGACGCCGCAACAGCACTGCTGGTTGTTGTTGTGCCGTCGCTTAACTCGCCACCCGAATCACCTGTCGGATCTACCAGCTTATCATGATACTTTTTAAGCAGGTGATCCGATACCGGGTTCTGTTCTCCAATAACACCGCGATACTCATCGCCTCGAAGGTCGACCATGTTCGGACTGGCCGACTCGGCGCTTACCACAAAGTCATTCGTAACCTTCGTAAACGACTTGTCTGAATCCGGTGTAGCCGCCACCCCGCCATTAGCATCAATACTATAGCTCCCTGCGAAATCGGCTATGAATAATGTCTCTTGGTGAAGATCCGAGTCCTCGATGATATACTTATTATGGCCTCCAAAGGGAGTGGCTAGAGGGTCGTTAACTTGAGATATGATGCAGCATGGAGCACCTTGTGTATCGGGTGGCTCGTTCTGCCCTGGTGGCCCTACTGGCCCTGCTGGCCCTGTCGCTCCTGTCTCTCCCGCTCCTGTCGCCCCTTCCGGTCCTGTTGGTCCTGTCGCCCCTTCCGGTCCTGTTGGTCCTGTTGGTCCTGTTGGTCCTGTTGGTCCTGTCGCCCCATCTTCACCCTTCTTGCCTGGATCGCCTTTATCGCCTTTAGGACCTTTATCGCCTTTAGGACCTTTAGGACCTTGACCGCCAGGACGAGGACCAGTTATGGGGCCACGGGGTCGAGGGGCACGCTGGATTATGATCTGTGGTGGTGCTGGATTCGGGAGTGAAATAGGTATATTTGTCCTGCTGCTATCGATCGGCTGGTCGTCAACATCCTTCCAAAACAAGTCGAGGAGGAGCATGTAGGGCGAAGACCCGTAAGGCCAACTCCCAAGGAGGCCGGGGCTGGTGATGTTGAAGTGGATCGGTATCCGCTTCTTGTCCTCGGTGAACCCCGTAGCATTACCAAGCCTCGGTGCGCCAATCCCCGGACCCATGTGTAGGCCCCAGCCTTTGCCACCAGCATTAGTCGCGTTGCTAGCTATTAGGGTGATATTGTGTACACCCCCACTAGCCGTGAATGTATTAGTCGGCTGGGACATAATTAAGCCAGTGCTTAAGTGCCCCACTTTTCGACTTAACTTTACGCCTTCGTTATTAACATTTACAGCGAACTTCCAATCCGTTGGCTGGGCACCACTCCCAGTGGTACCTCCTGCGAGTCCGAAGTTTATCTCCCTATCAAACGTTTGATTCCAGCCAGTCGCGTTCTTAGCCTCACTGCCAAATATCGACCCTGCGAGGAAAGCATTCCTCTGGCTAAGGTCGCGAACGTGTAGCAGTAGCTTGTTATGTGCCTCAGCTAATGCGTTGAGGTTGTCAGCGATCTGATCGTTTGTGTAGTGATCAACTGCTTGTGCCGTAGTCCAATCGCCAGCCAGATAAGTCGAAAACACCCCTGGTTGTATGAGCGTTGGCGATGAGCCGGGAAGCGTAGGCGGCAGATCACTGATCCATACGAATGCTGCGGCTACCTCTTCATCCTGGAGCGTTATTCTTGGGTTTAGGTTTAGGCCAGCGGTACCTGTAGTGCTTACAGCTAGCCAGTCACTCAGGTTCACGCCAGATAGTCCGATGTCTGGAGGCCATATAAGACCAGTTCCCGATACTGTGACTTTGGATATAGCCTCATCGTTACTGTCGAGCAACACGACAGTGTCAGTCCCCTCAATCTCTATGCTACAAGCTATCCTTCGCAGGTTCGTATCACCGATACCTATCGTTTGCGCGAATATCTGCTGCTTTGAACTCGGTGCTTCAGTCTGCTTGGTGTTGACTGGGACATCAGCTGTCCCGTGTGAGACCAACAACCTTGGGACATCATTACGGCCAGCAACCCCCAAGATGGCGAAGCCTATCTCGCCGTCAGCAATGGCTGTCACTCCAAATGATGCTGCCCTGAGCTCAAGGTGTGGAATGTTCTTGCCACCCGTTGGGGTGGGTAGGACCCCCTCGGGGCCAGTTATTGGTCCGATCGGCTGCTCAAAAAGCCTGAGGTGTGAAGTTCCCGTTCGGTCATTGGGTCTAAACCCGACCGCTGTCGGCAGGGTTCCTCCAGGTCCGTTTCCATCTGCCACCCCTGGCCCAGCCGTGTGCTCGACGATGAACTCCAGCGCAGCGTCGTCTAATGTGAGGGTACCATTGGTACTCAGCGCATGCCTTATGAGGGGGACTCGCTCCTTACCTCCATTGCTGACGGTGTTTAGCGTATGAGCGGCCCCATCCCCAACGCTATCCACCGTTGTATGCCACTCGACAAAGAAGATTGGATCGTAGAACTCCTCATTCCCCGCATTTGGTGGATACAGGGTGTCATTACCTTTATAGCCAAAGGCAAACAGCATATTGACACCCATGTGTATATGCCGCATAAGCCTTTGGTTATTGCCCTGCTTCAGGATAGATTCAACGTGCTCGTAGTAGAAGTGAGGTGTATATGACTCAGCGCCATATGTGCCTTGCTCATTTATCCTGAGTTGATATACCCTATTACGGCCAGTACCATAATCTGGCTCATCCCTACTAGTGCCAAAGTAAATACCCGTGCTAAGCAGGTCGGGGTCTCTTAAGGCAGCGATTGATGATAGGTTATCTGATCCTACATAATTTCTAATGTCGAGAGCGACACGGAATGATGCCGATTTCGCCTCGCCTGGATATCTAGATACTGATGCGAAGCCTCCCTCTAATAGAACCTCCGGTTGCCCCGCAACCACACTGCCACTCCTCTGACTGCCGATCATCGCGAAGTGCGATAGGCTCTGTGCGGTTCCACTACCGGTAACTATGTGGAAGATGTTGTTGCTAACTATGGACGTTAGCTTTCCTGATCGTGCGCCGTCCCTAACATCGAGTCTGTCGCCACCGATATTCTTAAGTTTAGCGTTAAAACTCCCTTCATCTACATTGAGGCAGATACGCTGAATGTTGTCTCCAGTAGGATCAGCATTAGTCGTTAATGTGATCAGATTGTGAAGGAACCCAGTCGACTGTCCAGCTGAACCTGGTTTGTCCGTATCAGGCAGCGAAATTATCGGCGTACTGAAGTTATCCGGGCGAGTCATCGCCTCATTCGGAGCACTACCAGTTGGAGTCGATATCACTAACCCATCGCTAAAGAACTTGTTGGCCTTTTCAGACCACACCAAGTTAATTGGTGCCCTCTTGTCATACCCGTCTGCATATATGCTCGGCGTGGAGCTAAACGTATCCCCAGGAACCGACTGTTTGACGAGTATCTCGCCAGTCACTGCGCCTACATCTGAACCGAATGCTCCTGGCGTTGCCTTTAGGTTTTGGTCTCTGTCACTACCCGATACGCTACTGCCCGCCTTGCGTGCCGCCTTCTTAGCTGATGTGGCACTTGATCCTGCTAAATTGACTAGCTGCTCAAGCTTTAAAGTTTCATCCTCGATCTTCTCATCGAAGGTGCGTGTTTGCCACGTATTGTCAGTAGTGAACTTAGTCCTGAAGTAGGGGTCGTAATCATGCCGGATCTGCGTGATACATCCACTATTAGCAGCGGTCCCCAACTGAAGGCTGGCATCGCCTGGGAAGATTGTAAACGTTCCCGACTGTGCTAGTAAGTCATTAGCAGCTTGCTCGGCCCGCGATGTGGCGAGTGCTGCCATCCTATCGAAGTCGTCCCGTGCCTCGGGAGGCGGATCGCCATATGTGGGGACCTCGGCGGCATTGAACTTAACGTTGTGCTGCTGATAATCGTTTTGTAGAAAGGAAACTACATTGCTGTTATTGCCAACCGTGCCGCCGAATGCAACCTTCGCTGGCGGGATCGCGATGCCTAGAGTGCCGTGAAATACTAATGCACAGCCAGCCTCATCACTTGCTCCAGGTGATGTACCGCCATCCCTATAAGTGCGCCATGCAAAACTGAGTGGAACGAAGACGCTGAATAGAGGGTTGCTTTCAGATGCTCGATTTTGTAATCCCCCGCTGCTGCCTGCTGCTGTTGCCCCTCCATCAGTAACCCACTTAATGTTGCCGCCTAATGTCAGGACGTTCTCAGCACTGACAATCGACTGGTCGCGCCCCATAGCCGACCAGTCTGCAAGCCCTTTCATATCAGACGTATCAAAAATTAACCTACACGACTTCGGATCCAGCTTAGCATGCTTGACTGGAGTATATGCGATCGGATGGAAGGTTACCGTCACATAATGCCGTCTGACCGCGCCAGACGCATCTGTGTACTCAGCCGATGAATCGTTAGGCGTTATAGCTACGACTTTCCCATCAACCGATGAGGTGACTGCATATGCCTTCGATAACTCATAGGCTCCGTCAAACTGTTCGATCTCTCCTGCGCTTTCATAGGGATAGTCCTGGATCACCCCAACGTCTGGGGGGTTTGACTCACCTATGTAAAATGAGTATGATAGGTCCGGGTGTGAGAGTAGGTCGTCGACTATCTCCCACGCATTCCCAATGGGCGATCCGGTGTAACGGTCGTTTGGTTTCGCTGGAAAATCGCCTGTGGCCCCAGGGGGCATCGCCCTGTTCGTTGCCCATTGCGTAATAGACAAACCCGTATCGTCATTGTCAGCAAGTGGGATGGCTATCTGAAAGTCACGTTTCTCATCTCCATACCCTTGGACAAACCTATAACCTTCTTGTGCCGAATTGCTAGTTGTAGGCTCAGAGGTGAATAGCGAGATTTCACCTCTCAGGTTGCCCCAACCGAAATTGCCTCGTTTGAACCCTGGATCGTTCGCTTCAATCGAATCTAGTAGGGTGTAATTCAGGTCATATCTAATGGGCGGTGGCGCACCAAAGGTATTGCCGGTTGATACCTTCTCGTTCGCACCCCATCCTGGTCCGCCAACCTGAATCTTTTTGCCATCGGATTCGCTGAAAACCTGAGCTTCGGGAGTAGCATCCGATGCTGGCCCTTCAATATCCAGCGCGATAACATTCATCTGCCCTGGTGGACCAGAAAGCCGGGCAACATCGGTACTTCCTGACGCATCACGTGTTGCGAACTTAAGCGCCCAATTGGTCCCACCTTCCGACTCAACCCACCAAAGGAGATTGCCATACGCTTGGACAACCTGCTCAATAGCACCCGTGAGGGTAGCGTTTCTGAAGCTGATGGAAGGCGCGATATCATTGACACCACCGGGAAAACTCCCACTGGAGAATGTGAAATTGGCACCTGGGCATTGCTCGACGACTATGTCTTCGAGGATGTCCGCGAATGTCATACCCTCCCATGTTTCAGGGTTTGAGCTGCTCTTATAGCGGACACCGTCTTTCAGTCCATTGAACTCCCAACCGTCCTCGACATTATAGTCATACGTTAGCTTGAAGACCTTACCTAGGGCACGGCCATCAAACTCACGCTCCTCAACCTCCACACCGTTAGCACCAAACGAGTATGACTGACCAGTGGTGGCTGTCGTCAACGTGCCTAGGTTTAGCGTCGATATATCAGCATCAGCGGCGTTACGCCTATACTTGACGCTAGGCTTCGTACCTACGTTGAGTTCCTCAGCGTAATATGGACCTTCCGTTCCTTCAAAAGACGATCCACGCTGGGTGGACAGTTCGTTATCGAATCTGAATTCAAATGCCATTATTCAGAGGTTTGAATGTATTCCTTCACCGTGCGTAACACAAGGTTCCGTCTCTCAGTGTCAGTTTTAACGAGAGTATAGTTGGTAGGTGCTTGGTCTGGAGTAGGTAGAATCCCAGAGGGATTGAAGACCTTTGCGTCACGATACTTTGTCTCAGCTGAGTAGACCGCCCGACCAGGGTTAGTTCCGATTCTCTTGAAAACTGTGCCGAATCCTGCAACCTGTAGTTGCACAAACTTAGGTGATGGATCAGTTAAAGACTGCGATTTCGTAGTCACAAATATGGGTGCCGTGCTAGAAGCACCTCCTGATAAACCCGTTACATCGTAGGAAACCTTGACACTTAAGCTGATTGTCTGCTTCCAGTATCTATTACCTGCATTGGTGCCGCTCGGCTTAACGAACGGCTCCCATTGCGCGACACTGATACTGTTAATGGTCCAAGCTTCCCCCGTTGTAATGGTGTGTAAGACGTTACTGCCAGGATCAGGAGAAGAGTCAGAACCAGAACCAGATGGTGCGGTACTAAATGGTGCCCTTAAGGTGTTATCGAGTTTGTTAAACAAATCGATATTTGCATTCGGGCTTTGGGGTGCGCCATTTACGTCCGGTTGCCAGACCTCGCCACTACACGATATTGAGATTGACTCGACACGATCCTCACTGTTATATGAAGCATATGAGAATGACTTCGACAAGCTCGTGATACTGTCAATAGTAGGGCTTGTTGGGCCACTCCCTGTGCTGAAGTTCCCAAGGTTGAACGCCTTACTTATGAAATACTTAGCCTGTGTGGAAGTACCCAGCTGATTTGCCATAACAGACACCGATATGCGTACCATCTCGCGTGCTACGTTGAACTCGGTTTCCACTGAGCTGATATTCACTGACGATATGTAGTAATCGTCCTCAGTCAGTCCTACACTTAGAGTCTGCTTAGTGCTACGCAATCCGATCAAAGTATTTATCGTGGTCAGCTTAGCAGACGCAACCACGACGACAGTGCCTGATACTGATGCCGATCGGCTGGTGACATTCCCTAGGGGATCCAGTTGGACTGAGGGCGATATCGATTCGATAGTGTCGAACGATACACCTAGATAAGTTACACCAACTTCGCCAGTGCCGCTATCGATCGACGACTGTCCCACCGACGCGACGAACTCCCATTTCGCCTGTACACTGGTGCTATACCTCTTAGCATCAGTAGTTGGATAGTTTCCGTCGCGTTGTAGGCTCCCAAACTTCACTGATCTGAGCGACAACACTGCTGATGTCGCAGATGTAATCTGGTTCGCAGATGGGCTAGTTATGAATGATGGGCTAATAACATCATCATTATATAGTGAGCGATCTTCTTCATACGCGCTCCAATCACTGTAGTACTTCTTACCTGAGACTGCCAGCGACTCCGACGTAATCCGAGAGGTGCCAATGGTGCCCTCATTGAAGTCGTAGGCGTGATCTACGTTGTCGACAACATCCCATAGTATATTTCCAAACGTTTGCTGCGTCTCGCCTAGCGTATAGGGTTCCTTCGTGTAGTCGTCATATGTCACCAGATCGATCTTGAACGTTCTCGAAGTAGTCTGGTTGCGAACGGTAGGGCTTGATATATTAATCGACTTGGTTCTCACAGTGTAGACTGATCCGCTTGAACCAGATGATAGTGTGAGAAATACGTTTGAAACATTCTGTAGCGCAACTTGAATCTTCTCGGAGTTCCCATTCACCTCCGATAGGGTTGCCCCAACAATCGACCCCGAGATGCCGAATGATCGCGACTTAAGGGGGTTTATAGTCTCGTCGTCACCCTGGGCACTTAGTGAGTCGTCAATCGATATATCGGTGAACCCTTCAACTAATGACAATACCTGACTGCCAATCTCGACTGGCGAATGAGCATGGATGTTGTCAGCTTCCGTCTCAAACTGGATCGTATACTCGGCCAGTGGGTTGCCACGGAACTCGCTAAACTCAAGCGATGTGAACCTGGCGTCAGTGATGTCAGTTAGGCCGCTATACTGAATCGAACCAAGCGACACCGATCTTAGGTCCGTCTCAAGCTGCTGTTGCGCCTGTATGTTGTTATCCCATATGCCTTGGTTGATATAGCCCTTTATCGTTATGGACTTGACAAGCTTATTCTGCGCGTTTGTAGTGCTATCGAACAGGTCCGTGCTAGCTGTAGTGCTCCACGATATGTTCCTGACATAGTCAAGCGTGGTGCTGTTCGTACCATTTGTAAAGGTTACCTTAATCATAGTTACCTATTCTTCAACTCATCGAGCTGTTCTTGAACTTCCCTCACCGATGACGTGACGAACTCCATCAGCGACTCCTTGACTGCATCAACTATGCTGGCGACATCGGCCTCGTCAAGGCCACCACCACTACCGCTAACATCGATATTGACATTAGCCGTTTGTTCCCCAACCTTAATATCGATGGCACCACCACCATCCTCCGGTGTGAGAGACTTGATGAAGCGACCACCATAGGTGGCGAGAGTAGTGCCCAGATTCTGCACCGCACCCGTGAACATGGTAGCGAACTTCTGCCCTGCGTCCATCACAGGGACTAAATCCTTGAATTGTTCGAAGGGTAAGCTCTCCTTATTACTGTCCGTTAGGCCAGCGTTAGCCTTAAGCGACGCCTTAAGCACTGTCTGTATCTCAGATATCATCGCGTTATCAATCCCAGCCCGAGTCGCATCCTTAAAGAGAGTTTTGAGTCTGCCGATGTTATTGACTGCACCAGACACCGTTGTGTCCATCACCCTTCTCAAACTATCACCGAACGCTTTCGTTAGCGAATCGGGATCGCCAGCCATCATAACCTCTAGACTTATACGCGAATCTTTGATTGCGTCACTTAAGTCCTTGGCAAACTGCTTAGCTGCTGGCTCAATCTTATCGCCCAGGATTGCGGCTAGCCTCGGATTCTCTCTAAATGCCTGATTGACCATTTCAGCAAACTTGCTGAAGTCGCCAAGATTCGTCATGACATTGAGCCCTGATGCAATCTTGGATCTCACAGATTCGATATCTTTGCTCAGACCTTGGGTCAGGGAGGTGATGAGCTGTGTAGCTGCGCCGTCTACAACCTTACTCTTAATAGCGTCGCGGAGGTTATCAGCAAAAGTAGATGCGTCACCTTTGGTGAGGAAATCAACAGTTGCGCCGTGTAGAGACTTTGCAAGATCATCAGTGATTACTCTGAGTCGATTGCTTAATTCACCAACACTGACGTTGTTGATTCTTTTCTGTATCTCAGCTTGGAAATTAAGTGCTTCAGAGCGTAGCTTCAGACCGAGCCTTTGGACTTTAATACCATCGATATCGTCTTGGAGATCCTGGACAATCTTCGCCAGCGGTCTATCGTCACCTCTGAGCTTAAAAGCTTGGGCAATTTTATTTAGGTCCTGATTTTCCATCCCTCGTTGTGCACGGCCAAGGTCAGCCATACTCTTCCTCACCCTCTTGAGAGCTTCGCTGTAGCCAATCACGCCATCGTCAGCCTTTTCGAAGCTAGCGTTGGCGTTGGACATAGTATTGGAGACTTGCTTCTGTGCATCATCAAAGGTCTTGACAAACCCAAATGCTTTGGCGAAAGATTCTTCTATCTTCAATGCGTTTCCGCCAAAGGCTTTGAGTAACACCTCCCCGAATTCAGCGCCCTCCATCTCGTCCTCCATAGCCTTCTTAACCTTGTCCTTATCGAAGATGGTGCGTAGGGCCTTCGATAACTCGTCCGTTCCGTGAACTGATCGTTTGATCATATCTTGAAGACCAGTAGTTTTGAAGACTTCCGCTAGCGCCTTTTGTTGCTTCTTTAATTCCGCACCAGCTTCTGCAACCTCCTTTATGGCGTCACTCTGTGTGTTCTTGCGGACTGCGAACGCCGTTGGTCCCTCAAACACGGGGTGGTCTTGCGTGGCGTTCAACTGGGCCTGGGCATTAGCAAGAGCACGTGTAGCCTTCTCCCCAGCTATCAGGGCGTCATTGACCTTTTTCAGCGGATGCGCTAGCTCATCTGAACCCCCGGCAAGCTTAAGGATTTGCTTATCGAGCGCCTTCACTGCCTGCATCGACATGAAGGCTGCACGCTCCATCACACTCATCGATTCCCAGCTCAGGTCCAAATCCTCTCGTAGCTTCGCTAATGAATTCGCAAAATTACCAGCAGCCTCAGGCCCTCCTTCGAAGATGTCGCCCATATTGAGCCTGATTATCGTGGCCGATAATTTCTCCCCCTCTTCTCTCAGTCCAGCGAAGTGCTCAGTCAGCTTAACAACAGCTTGATCAGACTGAGTTACATCGCCAGCAACTATCTCCTCTAGTGCCTTAGCTGAGAATCCGGTGCCCACGTCATCCTTAGTTGTCATACGCGCCTGGGCTTGGCCTAGCTTGGATATCATCTCCAACTCAGCTGCTGTCCTCGACGCCGCAGCCGACAAGCCCTCGAAGCCCTCCTCCCAGGGCTTGAACGCACTTCCGGCAGCCTGTCGCATTTCGTCGCCCTGCTCAGCCAACCATATTACTGCTTTTGCTACTCCGTATATTATAGCACCGATCGCGACAAGTTTGGCCCCTACGACAGCGAACACCGAAAGCACCGCCTTCCAGGCAATCGTAACTTTCATGCCAGAAACTACTAGCGCGGTCGTTGCCATCCCCGCTCGGTAGGCGGCTGGTGCAAGTCCAAACACCAACGCCCTCGTTAAGTTCATGACCGGTACCATCGCGGTTACAAACATGGCTCCGAAGCCTGCTGCCTTGAGTGCCTTGATCGCGACCGCGACGATAACTGTACCTACTGTCAGTGCCGCCAATGCGGCTGTAATATTGATTATGACAGTAGCAAATGGCCCCATCGCTACGACCACGGTGCGGAATAACTCGGCAGTGCCATTCAGTATTCCCATCAAAACTTTCAATGTAGGGACCAACGCCTCCCCGACAGCCACTGATAGGTTGGTGAAGGAGTTTACAGCCTTCTGTGTCGCAGCACTCAGCGTATTCTGCTGTACCTGGGCCATCTTCTCAGTAGCACCACGGTTGAGATCCATCTCAACTGTGTTCTTCCTGATAGCAGATATCTGATTGAGAAGTGTCTTCACAACACGACCAGCACGAATGTCGAACACCTCGATCAGCTTATTCTGCTGCTCGATCGAGGTCATACCCTGTATGCCCCTCTCAACCTCTTCCAGGAAGGATGCCATGTCCTTAAGGTTACCGTTAAGGTCGGTAAACTTGCTTGGATCGAGGTTAAGCTTGTTGACAGCACGATCAAGCTTATTGAACATGTTGCTCAACGCCGTGCCAGCCAACGATCCACGGAAGCCAGCGGTGTTCAGGACACCAAGTGCAGCCGTCACCTCACCGAATTTCAGTCCAAGCGTTGATGCAGGACCAATGACGAACTTGAGCGACTCAGACAGAACTGGCAGCGTAACCTGAAATCTCTGAACAGCTAATGAGAGCTTATCAGTAATCGCTTCAACTTTTTTGGCAGGCTCAAGATAACTGAATTCGGCGGCTTTACCGAATGTGTTAAGCAAGCTACCAAGTAGCTGGGTCGACTGTGCGAATGTACCCTGCGTTGCAATAGCTAGCTTGAATGCACCTTGCGTCGCCGCAACTTGTTCCTCAAGGGCTACACCGGCTGTAGCAATTTGGAACTGTGCATCTATGATTTGTGCTGCCGATGCAGTGTACTGAGTGCTGAACTCAATCGCCGCTTGTTTAGCTTCACCGAGTGCTGACGTTATTTGACCAGCGGATCCCTTCGTAACCGTTTCTAGCCTCGCTAGTGCATCCTCGACCTCGGCTGCTGATGCCGCAGCCGAAGTGAATGCTGCTGTAATAGCACCACTAGTGGCCAACAGAATCTGCGCCGTATCACCCCACGACTTACCTGCCCCCTTCGACCTTTTCTGAAGCTCCTCAGTCGATCGAGCAATTCTCCTGAAAGAGTTACTGGCCCTGTCTACAACCCGGAACGATAGAGTAAACTTGTTTGCCATGATACGCTAACATGATAAACAAGCGTGATGAGGCACAGAAGCCTCATTCTCGTGGGATGAATCGCCGTAAGATATACTCAGGCTATCAACGGTGGCTTCTTGCCTTAGCCTGTTGACTAGCCTGTTTATGAGCCTTCTCCTCTTCGCGATGCTTTATCTCGTAGTAGCCGAGCCATAGCTCAAGCTCTCCTGCTGGAACATCGTCGAGGTCAGATAACCAGCAATTCTTCTCCGCAGCTATTTGCATCATAGCAAATAGCTCGGGGTCACTCTCGATCGTCTTCTTCGCCTCGAAACGCGGCTTCTCCACCCATACCACTATCGCGCAAGACAGCCTGTGCAATAGTGCTGATGCCACCAGCTGACATCTGCGACTCAAGTATTTCTAGATCGTCCGGTCCGAACATAAGCTTCGCGTCATCTTTGGGGTCCAATACACACGTTATTACAGTGTAGACCTCCATAAGCTCGCTATCAACCTGCACATCCGTAGACCCATTTTTAGTGATAATCTCAGTGCTTCTCTTGCGGATTTCGCGACGCTCCGACATCGACATAGGACGATAACGGACATCGCCTCCCCATTCAGGTACGCTCACGGTGCGGGCCGTGAGGCCCTTTTTGCTGAAGATGTCAGCCTTACTAAGAATCTTGCCCATATCAGATCAATACTGCGTTCATATACTATGAGAGGCGTAAAAGCAAAAAAACCTTTACGCCCCACAATCTAATTTTAGAAGTTACTAGCTCGTCTCATGGATCTTGAAGAATGGTGTTCCACCATCAATCAAGTCCAATGGACCGCGACCCTGGAATGGAACGCTGTATTCAACTAGTGCGTCAAATCCACCCGTTAGCTCGAAGCTTGGGAAGATAACAGTGCCTTGGTAGTAACTAGTGGCATCCTTCGGATTAATCTGGAAACGGCACACAGTACGAGGCAAGAGTCCAGATAGAGTCGAGATCGAACGCTTATACCAGAACTCATCAACAACAAGACCGTCGAGGGATCCTTCGAAGCCAGCAAGACCGTCTTCGAACGACTTCCAGCTATCCCCCATCACCGTTGAGTCGACCGTGTCGTTAGCTACCGATACCGTGAAGCTTCGTGCATCGCCGACAAGGTTGGCAACCTGCGAAAGCTCCATGCTAGTAGCCATGGCATAGACACCTGAAACAACTGATGGGTGCTGGCCCATGTGGATAGCGCCACCAGCATAGTTGATCAGACGAGTTTGGGTGCTGATTCCCTGGTAGGTTGTACCAACAGTGGGCGTCAGGGAGTTAGTAGTAATGGCTTCGCCATCACCGCCCTGCTGTAAACCCGTTGTAAACTGGATCAGGACATCGCTATCGTATTTCCAGTCGCGGTTTCCAGAAGAAACCTGGAAGACGCCACCGGGGATCGGTACCCCCTCGCCGGTTAGGGACGTAGTCATTAACGCACCCGAGATTGCGGTCTCGGATGTACTGACTCGGATCGATGCGTTTTTACCGTGTATACCTGCCATTTCTAGCCTCTATTTTACCTTAGTCAGCGAATGTGTCGTCGATTTGCCTTTTCGAAGCTGGAAGTGTGCCCGATATCAGGCCCATTGACTCAGATTGCGAAAGAAAAACTGCTCCTGATACCACCGGCAGTTGTACGTTGTACTCCGTCCTGAAGAACGTGTCGAACTGACCTGAGAGTAATACTGCGATACCCGATGGTGCGCTAGCACCAGCAGTAGCCCCATCCATAGCCAACACGAAGTCGGCCATGATCCCTGAAGCAGTTGTGGCAGTCGAAGTGATGTCCGCCTTCGTCACAACCGTGATGTAGTTAGTTACTGCACTGACTAGGTTAGTCTTACCAGTATCCAGGTTATTGGACACTGATACCATGTTGTTGATGAAGGTTGAAAGCGACTTCACCGTTCCGTAGTCGTAGTCCTGTTGCTCAACTGAAGCGACCAGCTTGCTCTTGATGTTGACGTTGCCATCCGTGATCTCATCATAGATCGCCATCATGGAGCCAATGTCCTTGAATGTCGTGTTGTATCCTTCAGGACCGTTTGGGTTACGAACTGCCATTTTCTATACCTCGGGTGGTTAGCGTTGATGCCGCTATGCTCTATACAATAGCGACTATGAATCTGTGAGATTGATACGGCCCTTATTCTCCAGTAAGGTTGCGGTTACATCTCGGAATGCAGTCATCGATACAGGTGTGACCGAACGGAACTTGATGTTCGATTCTTCATCCTGCGATTCGGCCATCATGTACTCGGTCCCCTTCGTCTCAATTTGCAGAGTACCAGCAGCAGTATAGAAACCACCAGATGGTGTTGCAAAATCATACAAGGTTATGCCTACGCCTGATACTACTGATGATGCGCTATTGAGGGACTGCTTAACATCTGATGTATTCTGGACGCACGCTGTGTAAGTCCCAGCACATATATGAATATCAACTGATATATCGGATTGGTATAGGATGTTTGCCGAGGAACTCCATGGCTCCTCCAAACTCCCGATGAGCTGGACTGCGGCATAAGGCAAGCCCCTGGCCGTTGTCTTATTACCTGGGTCAGATGGATTGGGTTTCCTGTTCCAGTCAAAGTCAGGCGTTACAATGTAGGCGTTATCAACGCTCACATGTGTTTCGATGTGGTGGACTAAACTCTTAGTCGCATAGTCAACTAATTTGTCAGCCATTATCAGAAATCCTGCGCTCTAGCACGACCAAAGAGTAAGTCCTCAACAATCTTCCTCTTCCCCAACGCCCTCTCGAAAGCTGGTTGATGCTTATCGATCGCCCTACCCAAGTATCTCCTCCTAGGGTGACTTGATCCTAGCTCGTATAGTGCACCATATGGAACGTTAACGGACAATATGCCAGGGGTGATATTGGCAACTCCTGAACGAGTTGCAGGCTCCCACCCGATCGACTGTACCAGTGCCCCAGTATCCTTCGGCGACCAACGCTGCCCCTTAGCAGTTTTTGCGGCTTTTTTGCCCATCTTGTTCATCTGCTTCGCTACATGATCAGCAAGACCTTTTAGCGTCCGCATACTTGGCTCTCGACCAGTCGGACTATCGACAATGTCAATACGAAAACCGAAAGAGTTCGTCTTCTTGAACCCAAATGTCATTTTGCTAGCCATTTGCGTCTAATATTAACCCCACCTTTAAGAACATAGGATGACCACCAACCGTCTCGACCATGCTCTGGGCAGCATGATAGAAACCACTCACACCAGGGATAGCTACGTGGATATCATCGATATCCCCCGTGAGATATGTGCCGCTAATAGTGTCGTAGTGGTATAGAACCATCGTGTCACCGATCTTCATCCTGCCAGCACTAAGCAGGGTGTCTCCCTCAGCCACGACGGTCACAATACCTGACATGGCGATCCAAGTGTCGGGATCGCTGTATGTGATCTCCTCTGTGTAAGGGTCGATCGTCGTACTAGTGGACCTACGCCTAATCTCGGTAGCGTCCTCATTTCCATCAAACATATCACGACGTAACTGATCACTCTGGAGACCAGAGGTGTCGCTGGTATGGATCTGGTGTTGTCTACCGTAACTAGCCATTAATACCTATGGTCAGGTGATCGATTACGCCTTACGGAGCTATTGTCGAAGTTGCGTTCGTAATATGGCTTAACAGTAGAGTTGAAGTTCATACGACCACCTGTTGGACGGCCACTGACGCCCTCTATCTCCTCCTTAAGCGCACGATCCCTAGCTTGCGAGTAACGACGCTGCAATGAGTTTGCGACCAGCACAAGGTTCTGAGCGACCTTAGACGGATCCTGTATCTCGTTGCCTGTTTGCCACTTGATACGACGGGCCTCATCTTGTGCAATCTGCAACATTGCATCAGCCCGTGAAAGGAGCATAGTGAGCGCCTCGTCCCTAGCACCCATCGTGTCGGCGGACGCTGCGCCATCCGTAGCTTCGGCAGCGGCATCGTCGATGATGTCGGCTAGTTCGTCGTCCTTAAAGGCTTGCTCAGCTGCCGTAAGCTGGCTACCAGTCCGAGCACTATAGAAGTCCTGGACCTTCCGACGCAATTTCTGTATCTGGGCAGTAGTCGCCATACCTATTGATACAATCGCATCAATAGGTATAGAGATTTAAGCGATTGCAATAATCTTGATCGCTGTGCCAATGGCATGTTGGATGCCTGTAAGCCACATCTCGATACGGACCATGTTTCGATCATAGTCATCAGCGGAGCCATCCATCAGTTGGACAAGTTTTCTCGCCTTGCCCTCGTCGATATGGCTCTTCAAAAGTGCCATCCTATCGCCAGGATCCATGGCGGTGATGTCTGCCTCTAGAGGTTTTGGTGCCGAGTCCCAATCAGGGACCTGAATCTTCGGATTAGACTTTGAATTACTCATTTTCGATTGCCTCCTTGATCTTGATATAAGCATCAAGCATCTGATCTACCGTCTTCTCGGCATAGGCTGGATCATACTGCCCAACCTTACGCGCCCAATCAACCAACGCAGTTGCGAACTCATCGCTTACAGTGCTGTGCTTATTCAGCAACAACATGTAACTGGCCGACATTTGTAACTGCTCAGCTGGATCGTTTGAAAACTTAGTCACCATCGCTAATGAACGGTGTTTAGCAAGCTCGGCGTCCTCAATATGCTTCCACTCCATGACACTATCGATCACCGGTTGGGTGTCAGGAATTAAGCAGCTAGTGAGTAGCAGGCAACTCAAAAGACTCGAACGTATCATCATTCTTCCTCCGAGGTACCAGCAACCTTATTCTTATGGACGGTTCGCATTGCTCCGTAAGCGAGTCCATTGACTCCCAGGAAGCCAACAGCGATACCCATAAGGGTAGTGGTGTTCTCCCCGTTGCTCTGCATCCAAAGAGCAGTAGCTAGTAGCAATACACCTACGATGTAGTTAAGAACTACCACCTTGAATTCGGTGGTAGAGGACCCATTTTTAATATCAGCCATGTTTACGACTCCGGTTGGTTAACAGCCTCAAGTATTAGCTTGCGGAATTGTAGAGCGACTTGGTGCCAATCGGGCGTGTAGTCATTTTCCGCAGCCTCTTTCCTCATCCGAGCAGCGTGCTCAGGATCTGCAAATATCTTATTCACCTCGTCGGCTGCATGGCCAACATCAGCGATAGCCCACTCGTTTTCCCAAGTGGTGAAAGTGTCGTATGCTCGAACGTCAATAGCGACACCGCCACCCTTGGATACAAGCTCTGGCATTGAGCTATAGTTTGTCACCAAAGTGGGGACGCCACACGAGAGCGTCTCAGCTATTGGGAGGCCATATCCCTCACTATGCGAAAGGAACAGGTGGACATCGAAACATTGCATGACCTGGGCTAGAGCGATGCGTGGCAGGCCCCTGAGGACATCTAGGTTCGGAGTCATAGCTATTCGCCCTTGCAGGTTGTAGCGATGGCCTAACTCATCAATTCGCCAGCCAATACCAGGACGATCCTGTGGGTTGCTACCGTCGCCACGAGTCGTATGCAGGTATAAGACGCTGTCCTCAGTCTCTTTTCGCTGCTGGAAGGCTGGGCATACATCGCAACGGAAGCATTGTTTGTCCTTACAGAACTCCTCGGCAGTGAACTTATCCTGGACCTCGCCAGTGTCTGGATCCCGAATTGTCACATCCTGACGTTCGATCCAAGTAGCGCAGTTGAACGCCTTGAACGCCTTGAACGACTGCGGGATGGCCTTACGGATCTGGTTACGACCAACAAATCCTACTATGAACTTATCCAGGAACTGTTGTCCGAGGGTCGCCTTTCGAGCGCGTTGCACAACAGGGAGCGGAGTGCTCTCATCAGTTCCCTCTGGATACCACGGCTTGAAGGTCGTCTTGTCGACACCGTGAAGGATGAGTCGAGGATTCCTGAATGGAATCTGCTCGTTGACTACATCCATACCAAACTGGCTGTATAGCACTAAGCAATCAGGTTTCTTCATCTGATTAACCCAGGGTAGACAGATTACGTCTCGATCGATTGGGATATACGCAAGCCACACAAAGCTATCACGTGCTGTGCAGGACTGCACATGGTCAACCATCCAAGGATCGCCTAGTGTCAGCACAACATCAGGATTTATTTTCTGGATGGTTGCGTCGAAGGACTTTCCGCCGAACTGGTCCTCATTGTCCCAAAACCTAGTAGTGTGAAGTCCAATGCCCTCCCTCGCGGCTTGGCCTACATCATTTGGATTGGCATGCCAACCCAGATAATGGACTTCGAAAACACCCATCTCGGCAAATCGAGTGCATAGCTCTTTACCGACAGTGCCGAATCCGGTGTCACCCCAATCCGACATAAACAATAGCTTGATTTTTTTACTCATACTTTCAATGTGATATGAGTAATATACCAGACGGTGGATGATATCAATACTTTGTTATCACTATCCTGCTGAGGCGTCTACCATTTCACCTTGTCGGCCTTTGGCCCATACCCATACTTTTCTGGCATCTTAATTCCTGTGGTTGTTACTACTATGAATACAAAAGACCCCCGTAGCCTTATGACTACGAGGGTCTTTTGACTAGCTAGCCTAGCGGCTACTAGATGTCGGAGGCTGATACGACCGTGCTTGGCATGCTCGTAATCGCATGGATTACTGCCGCTTCGCCGACAAGGACACCGCGTCGGAACTTACCAACTAGCACTTCACTGTCGTGCAACAGATCCTGGAAGTTACCCAGGCTAAGTGGTAGACGGTTAGTACTGATAAGCCGCTTCTTCGGCTCGATCACATAAGCAGTGCCATCCGCGACATACTCCGACACAATCATCTTAAGACGACCGGTCGCTTCGTTTTGCGGAGGATTACCAGACGACTGGATACCCTGCGTGTTGAGCGCGATGCGGAGCGGTTGCTCGTTCTCGGGCGCACACAGGACAATACCCGGTTGACGACGGGCACGACGCATAGTGGTCGTGACATCGTTAAGGGTGTTAACCAGCTTGGCCACATTTCCACTGCCAGTAGCCGACAAGACAGTCGATGCCGAAAGACCAGCATTGACAGAGGCGACGATCGCACCGTAGTGGATAGCAGCCATCTTATCATTCGCGGCAGCACGGAAGTCCTCCGTGACCATCTCGACCAGAGACATCTGACCGTCTGAGAACCACTCGTTCGAGTAGCCAATGGCCGTCGCGTACTTAACGTGGCGGACATACTTCTCAGCTGATACGATGCGGCTGAACTTGATTTCGCCACCTTCGCCGACCTCGTTAAACACGATGCCGTGCGAACCCTTGGCGGTCTCGTCTTCAGCAGCCAATGAAGTGGCGGCACTGACAGTGCCTACTGCGGTTGGCGGACGGAACGGGAACAGCTCACCATGGCCGCGACCGGGAACAACACGGAAGATTTCTTGCCACTGCGTATCCGCAGAGTCGTCATCTTGCATGAAGAACTCGTTAACAGCCGTGCTGAAGAACTGCTTGGCGTCGGAAGTCGTAATGATTTCCTGGACCTGTCCATCCTCCTCGATGACCATCTGGCCATTTCGGAAGTTGATGTTATCTTTGAATAAGCGTGTCATTGTCTTAGCTCCTTTAGTAGCCCTCGGCGGGTGCTGCGGCGGCGAGGCCATGCAGCGGAAGACCAAGGAGTTTAACGTCTACGACGTTAAGTCCAGTGAATGGTGCCGAACTACCCGTGTAGCTTTGGCCAACGGCAAAGCCGACGAGTGCGCCACTAATTGCCCGGTTTACCCGAGAGAAGGCGGCAGTCTGGTTGTTCGTCACACCCGAAGCGACGGTTCCTGGAGCCGCAGTGTTTGCGACGTTCATGTAAAGTGGGTCGGCGTCGTAAACTAGCATACCCGATACAGGTAGTCTAAGCGTGAATACGCCCTCGATCATCGCATCACCCTTACCGCTACCGGTTTGGGCTTCAGCTGAGACGCCATCACCGATGATGATCGGACGACCATCGAGAGTAGTAGCATCGGCTGATGTGCCGATAATTTCATCGGTAACGACACCGATGTGTGCACGCACGATCGAGGAACCACCTTGGCCCCCAGTTCGTCGATAAACACTGCCCGCCGCGACCGTGGTGGCTGCACCACTGATCTCGATGGACTTGCCTTCCTGACGGAATGCTTTAGTCATCTTTAAGTCCTTTCTCTTGAGTTAGTGGTGTTTAAGCGTTGGATCGCGACTCACGCGATTTACGCAGTTCAGGCGATAGGATGTCTTCCAGCTTTTGACTGGAAGCACCTTGCGCCACAGGGTTACGATTGTGAAGCTTCTTTGGAGCCTCACTAGCGTCTTCGCTAGGACTGGCGATCATTTCAGCTAGTTCGCTGACTTCCTCGACAGCCTTGCTGAAGTTCTCGATGAAGGCTTGTTTACTCTTTTCAAAGTCACCTTCGATCACGCTTGGCGTGACACGCTTGGCTGCTACCTCGAATAGCTTAGCCTTCGCACCATCACCCGTCTTCATCTCAGCGACATGCTCATTCTTGAACACTGAGAGGTCTGACGTGATGCGTGCATCGCGTTCTTGCTCGTATTTCAACATCAATTCATCACGTTCAGTGACGACTGCGTCGCGAGCTTGTGTCATTTCTTGAACAGACTCATCGAGCGCCTTCTTCTCATCGTCGAAGGCTACGCGCTGTTCCGCCAACTCACGGCGACCAGCAGCGATCTCTTGAATCTGCTCTTCAACCTGCTCACCGACAAGAGCCGTGATCTCCGGCTTGTATTCGGAAAGCAGCTCTTCCTTAGTAAGCTTTACCATCTGTACTTCAATTTCCTGTAGGGGTTCGGAATCGCTAACTTTAGCGTCCATTTCTGATACAACAGCAGTGACTCCTGCTTGACTGAGTCCACCGGACCCAGGATTACAAAAGTCGACACTTTTTAGCGGCTTATGCATCTTAGTAACAGTCTTATGGCTGTCACCGTATTGACGCACTAGCCTCGCATTGCCGAGAATGCTTACATTCCCGGCCATCTTACGTTTTATGTCGTCGCGAAGCTTAGGGTCGGCTTCAGTTATGTAAGCCCTACCCTTTGCGGCAAGGGTTTCCTTGCCATCGATATTTATCTTCCCAACTTTAGCGGCCACGATACGCCCAACAGGCTCGCGGTACTTCCAGCCACTAGTGCCCGGCTCGATGTGACCCTTGTACATGTTGACGCCAATCATAGCATCAACACAGGTCTCGATAGCTTCTTTACTATACTTACGATTGTTATTGCTGAGACCCTCGTACAGGGCCACGAACTCAACATGGAACGGCGCAGCGTCGGTCTTAGTCATCTCCGCTACCTCGGCCTCATCGAGCCGGACGACATCGTCGCCAGACCATGAGGCGTCATCGGTGCATTCAGATACGACAGCACTCTCAAGCTTGAAATCGAGTTGCTGTTGCTCGCTGTCTTCGTTGCTCATTGTATTAGCCCTTCCTTTCGGAGAGCCTCAATCTGGGGTTGATTAGCTGGTCCATTTTTGTCATACTGGACAGCAAAGTAACGTGGTCGACTTCTGAGCATGATAGCCATCATACCGATCCTTCTCACATTTGTGCTACCGCAATAGCGTCTGTGGACTTTATCGGTGAGATTTATCATATCGCTAGTTGTACAATACCGTATGACTTTTGATACAACATCCAAACTATTTTGATGTCTTTTATGCCATTGATCTAAGAAATCATAGTTGAACGCAGCAGCACCGGCAAGTTTCACCTCTCTATTGAACTCGGCTGCGAGATGCTTGTAACCATGTATATATCGCGCTTTAGCCCAATTATGCCATATGACAAACACACCTATCGTCCTCCAAGGTGAGAAAGCATTGTCTCGGGCTAAATGAAAAGCAATATTTACTTCTTTGAATTTATAATCGCCGATTTGTATTATCACGTGTCAACTGATGCATCAGCGCCATCACCTTCTTTACTACGGTCCCTTGGGGGCCGTACATCGGCCTGACCACCACGATCACCTGGACTGCCTGTATCCGTCCCATCATCTGGGCTATCAGCTAACATATCAGGCTTTAACCCAGCTTCAACCATCATCTTGTTAAGCTCTTTAAGGCGCTCGATATCATTCCGTTGCTGCTCAATTTCTCGATCGTAATCGATGCTAAGTCGCGCAGCAGCAGTCCTTTCCGACATATATCCACTTTCAATAGCGATCTTGTTGGTCTGTGCCACCTCCAAGTCTCTATCCTGCGCGATCGGTGGGAACTCGATTCTACCCTTGAATGGAATCATGTCGCCCTCCTTGTCTCGCTCAATGATCAATCCACTAGAAGGATTAATCGTCGCTTTCGCCATTAGAGCGAATTGTATCATCTGCTTCAGCAAGTGTGCCCATATGTCCTGCCTATCCTCGAACTTCTTGATGACAGGTAGTTGTTGGGATTTGCTCGATGCAAGGTTTGAGTTACCGCCATCTGCGAGCATGAACTCAGCAAAACCGACACCAGCAGCGATGATTAAAAGCAGGGCGCGACGCGCTTGCTCATTGCTTGAATTAGGGCCTGTAAACTCCAATATCTTCCAGGATTCGCGACTGTTGTGGACTGGGTTACTACCAATTCCCCAGCCACGGTAGCGGGCAATAGCAGCGTTGACCTCATCCTCAGTGCCATCTTCGATACCGATATCGTAGCAGGGTGAGCGGTATAGCTTGTTGATGATCACCCCGTCGCGGAGGTACTCCTGGTAGTTATCGAGCCATTCCTTAATTGGAATGAGATCGCTATGGCCGAACGGGTCCATGTTACCCGCGTTCAGCTTGAGTTGGATTATGCAACCCATCTCTGATCCCTCACTCTCCACATCATACTTGCTTATGTGCGGGATAGTGTCTGTATGATCCTCTTTCTTTGCATCCTCCCACTCGATTTGGAACGCATGTATGTCACCGACATCCTCGTCGGCTGTTTCAACATGCGTAACGTTATCAGGAGGAAGGAACGTGACCTGCGTATCACCAAGCCTCCACAACACCTTATTGCCCTTTTTGACCTCGTTATACTTGGGACGTAGCCAAATATAGACCTCGCCAAACGCTGTTGCCTCATCGCTAGCAGCCCTTAGACGAATCTCAAGGTTGTTCTTATCGTAGAACTTGCCTGCGTAAAATTGGGCGTCGTCTTCATCAAATTGGTATATGAGTCCACGACCGAGTGTGAAGAAGGTCGTAGTGCGGACGATACTGCCACCGAGCGGATCATACTTCCACAAGCGGTAGCATTCGTCCAGCAGATCCTGCCGATCGGAAGTCGGGAGCTTGAATGCTGGTATGCCAACATTCCGTATCAGCGGTGCGGTATCAAAAGAACCGCCGCTGCTGATCCAAACTTCTTGGACAGTTTGGTCCTCATCGTTAATCGACAGTGTGTTGCCTTTTCCATCAAAAGCGACACGTTTGTTAGTTGGGCGAATCTTCATAGCTATAATTGATACAATTAACCATCTTGGTCTAAGAAAGTGTAGATAGATTGGTCACTCTGGGGAGCGTAATTTCTCCTATCATGCAGGAAATCGGCCCCTATTCTTTTGAATTTATGTCTATCACTGAATTCCATCTGCGGCACATGCCCACCAGCCGGGAATACCAAGGTCTTGATTTCCTCCTGCGCCCACACGCTAGCAATACAGCTATCAACCAAGTCATCACCGAGTATGGTGTTGAGCATGGTGTACTTATTGTAACCTGCTGAACTCCTCTCGGCCTTAATGTTCCCTAGCTGCTTCAGTAGCTTACTAAGGCATTTGTATCGCGGATCATCATTGACCTCAGCTGGATACTTAAAAGTGGTTGCATAGACGTACTTCTGCATACGTTCGTGCATTAAGTGCTTAGTCGGGCCGATAAAGCGGATCGGCTTGATAAACCACTTATCCCAACCATTAGGTCCAGACCTATTCTCAAACTTACGAACATCGATCCGTGTCAATGACTGCTCGAACAGTGACTTGTTGAGGTCATACATGAAGGCAGTGTCAAAAGCATCTCCATAACCACCAATCGGCCTGAAGAATGCACACAACCGCATAATCTGATCCATGACAACATCGGGACGCTCATTTGCACTCCACTCCTGTGAATGCAGCCAATACACCTGATTCCCGATCTTCTCAGTTAGTGTCACACTCCATTGTGAGGCGTCAGAACCTGATCCTGCACCAGCACAGTCGATCCCTATGCAGACATCGCCAACGGATTGGTATGATGTCTTTGGATCCAGATTCACCTCGACTGGAACGTATTCGTTATCGGCACAGTTCCTAACCCACCGATCGGGGTAGAATGCGCTCGATTCAACATACAGGACCAAGTATGTCCGCGCAAACTGGTGTGGAGTCGACATGCTCTGGAAGAGATAGATATCATTCTCGGGAATGATCCCCATCTCGACTCCATGCCAAGCATTCAGCTTCGGCAAGACGTTGAATTTAATCAACTTCCCTGACTCGCCAATCGTTGCCGGGTGCTCAATCGAGTAGATGTTGCCTATGCCCTTGATTGTGCCTGTAATTACACGGCAGCATCCGACATGGTTACCGTAGTCGTGCTGGTCTTTGATCTGTGATCCAGTCGGATACACACGAGTTAGGAACGTTTCCCAATCCATGTCGTCGAACTCCTCCAGCCATTGGTGTGTAGCACCTAAGCCATCGACCGATGATGCCTGACCTTTAGCCGTGATCAAGCTCCTGTTCTGGAACTCGATGTGTTCCTTGCCTAACCCTTCGCCTAGCCGCTCGTCGATGTAGGCGAGCAGTATATCACTGTTCAGGACCATATCGGTCATGTAACGAAGGTTACGCTTACTCTGTTCCAATGCGGGAGCGTGGACATTCACCTCCGAGTATCTGAGGCATGCAGCCTCCTCTAGGAAATAAGCTGCGACTGTGAACGACTTACGGATACGACGACTTCCAATCAGCATGTGACTGTCGCCATTACGGTCCATCTCATTCATCCACGCGATCTGGTGTGGATTAAGCTCAATACCTGTGACATGCTTATGCCAAAGGTAGTGGTCGCCACGGAACTTCTGTATCTCACGCTCAACGGCCTTACGAAAGTTACCACTGACCTTAGCGCCAAGCCTTGTTCTCATCTCTTTCTCCTAGGGGCAGGTATATCATCGATCTTAGTCAGCCTGTCAAGCTTGAAGTCATCGAATGGTACTGTATTTTCAATCGCTTTTTGTGCAGCAGTCTGCTCCCAGCCGGGCTTATTGCCGGAGCGAGTCCTACTATTGTCGATATTGCCTAGATCGCCTGGGCGACGAGGCGATTTGCCATGTGTGTTCGGCGAAAATACA
>ERZ890604.137-NODE-137-length-26993-cov-9.942832_pt1 | contig 26993 bp, 34 predicted proteins | sample MGYA00521097_ERZ890604 | MGnify/ENA primary metagenome ERZ890604 (study PRJEB32303, sample SAMEA104408625) | aquatic metagenome | biome: Brackish water; feature: Chemocline; material: water | place: Baltic Sea | collected 2014-10-26T21:54:00 | depth 120 m ... | reverse complement strand
ATTTATTTTGATTACTTCGTCTACTTTAGGTTGGTCTTTAGGCATGATAGATCCTTTCTTTTATCTTTTAATCCTGATATTAATGTTTCTTTCTCGGTTATTGACAAATTATCAATAACCGTAACAATATTATCCGGAACTCTAGTATATAGCAACATTAACTGATCGTCTAGTCTAACATTACAACCTTCAATATTTTCATTATATACATAACGTATAACCGTATTACCTACAGCAAATTCTAATGACCAACTGGGATTGATATCGTCACCATCCACGTTAACCACCATCTCGCGTAAATCTAAATAAAACATCTTATCAAATGCTAATGCAACAACATGTTTATTTATCTCGTTCACTAGTTTAGTATGATTGCCATGACTTCTAGATCTCATTTCTCTTATTATTAATAGTACTATAACTAACAGTACTAAAAATATGCCCGTCTCTGCACTCATTATAGCTCCTTATACAAACTTAACTGTTTTTCTTTTGACTTTGGTTTAGCTTTAGGTTTAACTTCTTTAGGTTCAACTTTCTTACCGTACATGTAGTGTGGTACCGTCCATTCGAAATCTTTAATAAATAACTTACCAAGGATACTGCCATAGAACCAAACAAACCACATGAATGTTAATACTACTATAGATATAGCCGATGATATTAAAATAGCAATAATAAAAATCCACGCATATACATAAACTACAATGCCCCATACGTATGGTAAAAATCTACCATATATTGTAAAATATCTACTACCCTCTATTGAACGCAAGTCTTTAGAATATTTAAAGATACCATTCCAGGTGTCATCTATTGTTTTGATCTTAACTACAACCTGTATAGTAGCACCTAACATAATTAACCCAATTATCCAATATAATAATTCCATTTTACTCTCCGTTGTTAATTTATATCTATCTCTAAAACAAATAGTCTTAGCTTAGAGATAGACATATGTCAATGGACTATCATTGACACTATCTTTATAATATGTGGTTGTATATGTTTTAAAATCATTTAAAAAATATACACCTACATATCGTACAAATGTACGATATGTATAGTTAACTTTCTTTATTCTTTTTCTTAGGAGTCTTTTTTACACACCATTCGCTCTAGTCTTAGCGAATACATCATCATCTTCATGTTTATCAAAAAGATATTCAATGTACTCGAGTATTTCTTCATCAGATTTATCAGTATCTGGATGTTTCTTTATATAGTGTTCTATCATACCGATCTTAATAGATGTTTCATAAGGTATCTCCACGAAGTCTTCTTTAAACTTTGCATCAGCATCATCAATAGTTTTCATGTAGAGTGCTTGTGTAACAGCATTTTCTTTTATTTGTTTACGACCGTCTACTATATTCATTTCTTTTTTCCCCAGATTGGATAAAATAGTTTAGTAAGGAACTGCTCTTGGTGATTATACCAATACCAAGTATTAGCAATTGCGTCTTTGGTAGCAGTCCTACGCGCTTGTTCTTCAGTCATAGTTGAATTAGGGTAGAAACTTCTGACCATGATACGCATGGTCATTTCATTAATTATGGTGTGGAAGATAACTTCTCTAGTTAATGGTTCGGACATTACTTTTTAACCTCTTCCATATCTTCAGGAACATAAGCCATATCAATACCAGCACAATTGAATATAGATTCAACTAGCGACAATGCACTATCACCACCAAATGGAATCTGGCTTCTATCTACAACATTTTCAATATTAGTAGGTTGATTAGCACCTAGTATAGTCTTATAGATTTGTTCATGAGTTTCAATATTAGAAGCTCTATCTTTAAGTTCAGCAATACCTTTACGACCAACATAACCTGCATACAGTCTTGACTCTGTTTCAGATAGTATCTTAGTAGGTGAGTTTCTCCAAGGGATTCTATTCTTATCAGCTTTACTAACACCAATTGGTAAACCATAGTGATTAGTCTTAGCACTTGCAGTCGATAGAAAACTATCAGCAGTTTTACTAAGTAAGATAAGATACATTGGAGCAACAATCATTTTATCAATAGTTTGTTTAGGCTGCCCTTCGCTATCGAACATAACATTAAACATAGGTGTCTCGTACGGAGTACCTTTAATGTCATTAACTATCTCGTAAGCTTTCTTCTTACTACTTATCTTATAGTATAAGAATAACTCTTTCTCAATAACTTCACTAACGATCTCGCGTTTAACCGTGTTGTCTGTCACCGCACTATATACATCATACTGTTCAGTTTCAAATATCTTAACTAGACCAACTATGTGGTCGTATAAAACATTAAGTTGTTCATCTGATATATACTTAACAGCTTCATCAGCTGGTTGTGTGCTGTTTATTTCATTAACCATCTTAATGATATTATGTTTAGCTTGTCTACTAACACCATTTAGATATTGTTCGTATAGTCTAGCGATGTTCATACGAGACGCAGTTGATGTCGGATCCATAATAACTTGTGATCTTTCACCATACGCATCTAGAGGCATCTTATCGTCAGGCCATACATCAATGATAACACCTTTACCACCATTAGAATCTGTAAGTTTAGCACCAATCCTAGGATGAACAGTATACTTAATAGTAAATTCTATTCTATAAATATCCATCTCATCTTTCTTAAAAGTCTTTTTAATCTTACGATCATCTGGATTAACAATAGCATAAGCATCAATAAGAAGTCTACTCATCTTTTCGCTAACTGGTAAATCCCAGTTCCTGAATCTACGGTAATGATCTTTCTGCATAGTTTCATATGTATCGATAATAGTTTTGTAATACTTAACTAAACCTTTTACATATTTATCAACGGTATCACTTGTGCCTGCATATACTTCTTTCTTAAACTTAGGATTGTGATAAGCTTTAATATCAACAACTTGACCACCTAGTCCTTTAGTATACATTGCTTTATCAAACACTGGATTAAAATCCATAGCATCTTTAACAGATGTTAATGCTGGAGATAAATCACTATCATAATCTCTAAGAACCATAACAACACTATCATCATTAATATACTCACCAATCTCTGGGAATGGTTTATAGTTCTCTTCATCACCATAAATATTAAGTGGGAATGTATCAGTACCATACTCAACTACTCTTTTCTCGAATAGATCATAAGATAATTTCTCACTCATACTTTCAGATATAACTACACCATCCTCAGCTACCTCAGGGATAGTCATAAGAGCACAGTTAGCATTCACACCATATTTGTATCCGCTGTTCTCTGTAACAGCAGGACTGTCAGCTAAGATAGTATCTTTAGGTAAGATACTATTGTGTGTTATACTACTTAATACATCTGTGTTCCAGACATATTTGAATCCGAAGTATTGGTGTAATGAATAATGATATGGTAAAGTTTCATAATCAATCATACCAGTCTTAAGGTCTTCAAACACAACTGTAACTTCAGTAGTCTCAGTAACTGATTTAGCATCGATCCCATCATAACGTCTAATTAGAGAAACTATTCTAGAATCATTCTCTAGTTTACGAGACCATGTGTTAGCACCAAACTGTTTCTCTAGACCAGATTGAATAATCTTCTCGTCGCCATTGTTGAGTGTTAATATCTGTGAAATATGAGAACTAGACATTAAACCACGTGGCGAACTATTGTGTTGTAAGAACGGATTAATAGCATGTATAGAGATTAACTCTTCACATATATCTAAATGTTCATCAACTGGAAATACTTTTTTACTTTCACTCATATTCTTCCTTTATTTCTTTATCATAATTAGGATTTACAAATACTAAATTATCATACTGCTCTTCATGACCTAACGCGATGCCAGCTAACTCACAATGCGAACCTAACTCGTTACATGTTTCCATTACGTTAATTAGGTTTTTAAGCATTGGTAGGTATTCACTATCTCCAGCCTTAATAACTTTTCGTTCATCGACCATTATAACTCCTATGTAAATAATATATGGTTATATTGTGTTTAATCTCACATGGACTTTGTTTCTATCTTTTTCTATACAATATTTTATAGCATCAAATGGTTTAACACCCCACTCAGGAACTATACTCTCCACAGTATACTTACCACACTTGTATCCTGCTTTATAATCTTCACCCTCGTCGAATAAAGGACTATAACTTTTGTAATCATGTATCTTAATGATTCTTTTAAAGATACATTTTGGTTCATGTTCCCAGTTAATGAAACACATAAGAACTTTAATATCAGCCCACACTCTACATATTTTTGTAACAAGATCTTCAGGTGATATCTCTTTAACATGTAACTCATTATCGTAATGATGATAGAATACAATCTTATCACAATCTATTCTACTAACACGTATATCTTTGTTAATCATAACTATCTGCATGACATCTTGATACAGTTGTAACTCTGGTGTTAATGTCTTTTCATCACAAGCATCTTTCCAGTCACTATGTGATACTCCAGGCATGGCGCTCATTACGACACACCCAACATATCACATATGTTAATACACTCATGCTCAATATTTTGTTCAGTTACTTCCACAAATTTGAAGTCATCACCATAACACATAGCGAACTTACTGAACTCTTGTAACATTAGTTTCTTGGATATATAATCTGTAACTATCTGTGTACCTAGATAATGTGGATATGTATCAGCATCACTGACACCTACAATACCATGATCCTTAGTAGTTAAAGTACTAACCTTAACTACAGTTTCTATTAGATGTGGGTAATTCACTATCCACATTTTATCACCAACATTATTCAATAGGTTATCTAATGTGGATTTACTAGCACCATGAATATCGCCTATTAAGTAATCCAATAACTTATTAGTTAGTGTAACTTGAATAATACAATTATCATCACCAGCGCCATCAACAACCCTAAAGCAACTCTCTACCATTTCATGTAATGTACCGATCTCTATACGAGAACAATCTATTTCATTGTTTTTTAGTTCGTTCATTATACGATCTAAATACTTAGCCATATGTAGCTTACGCTTATAATCAATTTTAATATTAGACATTAGAATCCCTCCTCATACACCTTGTTGTTTTAATAGATCTAGTAAATCCAGGCCGTGTTTCTTAACATTGTCTTGTGTTATGTGTGCTGTTTCGAACGGAAACTTAAATTTCATATCAGTACGAAATAATTGTTCTAATATAAACAAATCAACAATATACATATTCATCATTCTTACTACAGCATGAGGTGGGAATGTGGTCTCTTCATAACTGAAGTCATATGCATAAAAGCAACTCTTATATATTGTTTTAAAATCTTCTGTATGAATCTCGCGGAAGATATCATTTAGTTCTACTTTTTGACCATCCCACATAAGTTTAGTTAAAGCTATTCTAAGATCACTTAGATGTTTTGTATTATCTGTAAACATTTCACTCAGTATCTCATCTAGAAGTATCTCATCCTTAGTAAGAGGTCTACTACAAATACTATCGAATATAGCCTTTACAATACTATTATGTACCATCAGGTCTATATTCAAATTGTCTACCGCATCATCTTTACCAGTATCTATACATGTTTGGTACACCTTATCAACTATTGCTTCTAATACATCAGTACTGATCATACTTATGTTAATAGCTTGATTATTTAACTTAGTTAAATGTTTGGTTACCTTATTGGCAATACCAACCTTGTGATTCAGTTTCGTTATAATTTCTTTTGCCGCTTCATTCATAATTAATCCTTAAAATTGTCTGATATATGCTTACGTATTACATACATTGACTATATTAATAATATATGGTTATATAAAATTTAGAATTCCCTGAGAAAATAAAAGGATGATATTATGTTAACAGATTTAATAAAAGATAATAAAGTAATGGATGATGAATTATTAAATAACTGGAATAGTGTTATTGAAACCTTATATACTAAACATATTATTAAAACTACAAAGGTAGAAGGAAACTTAGGACATAAGTATCGCGGTGACCTATACGGACTATTCCAAGAACTAGATTTACCAGCAGAATATATATACCCGCACATCCGTGTCAACGGTTATAGTAATAGTAGTGACTATGACGGAACACAGTTATCATTCTCAGTAATAGATGATGCAGCTCTAAGAAATTATTATAAGATGTTTACAAGAAAAAAATAATGTATAGTAGTAGAGCAATGCTCTACTACTATATGACTACTAATATCTAACGCTATTGATACCAGCAGGTCTAACTTGTTGTTGAGGCGGCGGTCCATATACCGGTTGACCTTGTTGGTCATAACCTAATAATACTTGCTGCTGTTGCATTTGTGGATACCCACCACCTTGTTGCATCTGCGGGTAAACTTGTTGTTGCATTTGTGGATAAGCTTGTTGTTGCATCTGCGGGTAAGCCGGTGGTTGACCACCATATACTAGTTGTCCTGGCATTTGGAATTGTTGCTGTGGCATACTATTAATACCAGCAGGTCTTACCTGTTGTGGGTATTGTGCTTGATTATAGTTCATCTGTGCTGCTTGAGCTAATATGTTTGGATCATGTGGATTATACGATGGAACAATTGGTACCTTATTACCATATAAAATCTTTTGTGCTGTTGTTAACTCAGGTTGTTTTGGTTGCTCTTGTTGTACTACCTGTTGTTGTACTACTTGTTGCTGTTGATATGGTACTACTACTTGCTGTTGTTGTACTGCATTAGCTAAAGTTTGGTTAACGTTAACAGGAGCGTTCTTTTGTCTGTTTAACTCTAACTCACTTGGGATAACTGCTAACTCACGAGCATAATCATTTAGCATATCAAGTTCTTTTAAAGTAACCTTTAAATTCAAGTGTACACTATCATATAGCTCAGGATTAATTTCCTTAAGTGATTTAGATATATTGTTAAGACGATTACCAATAGTTAAGTATGTTTTGAACAGAGCAATAAATCCAGGTGACTCAGGATCATTAGAACCGATACTTAATGTTTTATGTTCATCTACATCTTTAAAAATGTATGTGTACAGTAATTCAAATACTTTAATATCTTTATTACGTAACTTAATATCTAACACACCACTATCACGGTCAGCTTCTTGAATAATATCCAATAATGGTAATGTTAATACTGATAAACGATTGTACTTAGTACCAGCATATGTGCCAGACTTTTTAAGATACAACTTAAGTAACTTAGTCTTAACAGTAGGGTCTAATGTTTTAGCATAAAGCTGCCCCCAGAGTGTAATTGTCTTATCATCAACAATCTGTTTGATACCAGGATTATTAGCTACCGATAAACTAGCTAGAAACTTGTTGATCTCCATAGGAGTTTTTGTTTGAAGTTTTTTATTACTAGCTAATGTTAGTAATAGTTCACATACACCAGCGAAGCTATGAGATAATCTTGTTTCCACGATATCTTTAGTCTTCTTGAGTGCCGTAGAATCACCTTTGATAACATCTTCATTAAGTGGGTTATAAAGTATCTTAGTAGTGACTAACTTACCAGTATCATCATCCACATCGACCGCTGTATCAATATGATCTTTTGTTGGCAACACCAGTGGCTTACCATTAGTTGTTAATGTAACTAACTTACCACTACCTACATCAATTTTGATATAACCATCGTCAGTTGTTTCTAAACCTAAACTAGCGATTGTAGATTTATAAAAATCTATTAAACTTTGATTTTTCACATTCTTCCTTTATTTAGTTGTATATAATATTTTGGTACTGCTGTTGCTGTGGTTGTGGCGCCATATTATATGTAGTATCTAGAACCGCACCCATATCATCCGCAAACATAATTTTATTTGCTTCATCAGAAATTACTGGTGAGTATAAGCTATCCGCAAATGTTGGATAACGGTATACTATATTTGGTTGTGCGTTAATAGAAATTGATACAGTTGTTTCACCTAGTACATCACTGTGTACAAACATTTCAATACCAATTAAACCATTCTGAGAAATCTCAGGCATTAGTATGTAGTTGATGTTAGTAACAACCTTATTAACATAACCAGTTATATCTATTCCCATTATGAATGATCTAGCATTACTAGGAAATGTTAGATTCTCGCCAGTAAGATTAGAAGCTGAGAAATCTACCATAGATAACAAATTATCAATAAGCATACCACTAACACTATGTGCTATTGTACTAGCTATAATAGATTCAATGTTTGGCTTATATAGATCCTCAGTATTAGTTGTATCTAACATAGTTGTCACACTAGGTGTCACATCATTGTTATTATCAATCATAGTGATTTTCTCCGCGATGCCTGGATCTAACATAGACATATTGTCCATAGTAAATATAGACGGTGCTGGATCACCTGTAAGTTGATGTAACGCACCAATGAAAGGAATTGTAAGTATATTAGTTTCACTAACATTATTACTAGCAGTAGCCATTACATCATTAGGGTCGTGACTCATGCTACTCATATTTTTACTATTGATATAGCTGTTAACAGTCTTAGTAAAGTGTTTGATTGGATTATGATTAGCTCTATCCGATACACTCACATTACCAGCAACATTATCAGTGTAGTTATGAACACTGCCAACTTCCCCGCCGAATGCTTGTATGTTAGAAATGTTAGTCATAACATCAGTTGGTCTAATTAACTTAAGATTAGTATCAGTTACTTCTTGATACTGGGTACCATTGAAATGATCTGCAATAACATTGAAGTTACTATGTGGTTTAACTGTCATCATACCAGAGATTGGATCGATCATACGGATAACCGTAGCTACACTATTGATGTAGAACTTCATACGTGGATCAATGTGTCCTGATATAGACGGATCGTGAAACTCTGAGTAACCTTGAATATAGTTAACCATATTCATACCAGATACATTTGATTCTACTTCCATAATAAAACGAAGTCTTTGTATACCCCAACCATTAGCAATCTGTGTGATACCAAGTGGTTGTGCCGCAATAGACATAATGTTTGGTAATGATTTAGCTATCTGTGCGTCTGATAATGTACTGTTAGCACCACCGGTAGATCTACTCATTACATTTTCTAACTCGTTAAGAGTACCTGCTGATGCATTAAGATTATAAGATCTAGTATAACTATCTTTATAACCACCACTACGAGTAACTACCATATAAACATTGTTTACTCTGATACCACTAACTGCGTTCATTTGATTCATTTGTTGCATAGCCATTCCTTGTATTCTCCAGCGAAATAATCATCTCTGCTAGTTTTAATTTTATATCTGGTTGTAACGACACCAAATCACCGTTTTCTACACTATCTATATGTGACGCTATAGCTGTTGGACTCCAACCTCTACTATAAATATTATTGGAAAGTTTCCCAATAGTTTCTTCTACTAAGTTAATTGTTGACTCTGCATTAACCACTCGGTTATACGGATATAGTCTTTGTAACTCGTCACGTACTTCTTTTGTTATACGATTTCTGTTAACAGTAATGTTAATAGAGATTGAGTCACTATCATTACCACTTGGTATTGATGTTAATAAGATAGCCATATACTTACAATCTAATGCCCATAGATATGCATAACCAACTGTTAACAAGTTAACTACTGATTCAATTCTAAGATACGGTAACCCACGCGGGTCTATGATGTCTTTGAATATGAAACCTAGTAGATTCATTTGTTCACCACTGATAACACCATCTAGGAACTTACCTGTAAACTTGCTTGCATCATTTAGAATCTTACCATCTATCGGGATTGGTAACTGATTAACTATTACATTAACGTCTGATACCGACCAATCTAGTTCAACTTCAAAACCTTTAGGTAATTCTGACATGATTCTATATGCTTCCATAATAGATTCTTTTTCACCATCGTTAGTGTCAGCATCTAACATTGCTTGCTTGTTACGTATAGCGTTACTAACGTCACCCTTGATACTTAGCTTGTTATTAATATAGTTATAAACTCTAGTAATAATATTCTTAGCATTATTATCATCTACTATAGTAGCGATAGGTATCTTTTGTAACATGATAATACTTAACATATATAAAGTTGTTTCCTCACGAGGTATACGCTTTTCGATAACACGAATAGCTGACACATCTGAATCTTTTAAAGATATCTCCACTAATTTCTCTGCAAAGCCAAATAGCTTACGCACAGGCGGAACATCACCTATAGGATGACCTGATATAAAGTTGTATAAGATATACTCTTTATGCATACCAGATATCTCACTGTTCTTAAGATAACCAAATTGACCAATAGGACCTAACACTGTTTTAATAACTAATGTAAGTGCTACTAGTTCTAAGTAATCATCTTTAATATATGTCTGTGCTTTTGTACCAAGACCATCTCTCTCTATACCATCGTCAAATGCATCAGCTAGTTTTGATATAGCTGGTACCTTTTCAATATTTTTAACCCAGTTGTATACATCCTCAAAATTCATGAGGTCTAATATTGGATGTATTATATCTGTAGGTAGTGGATAAATCTCTGACTTAGTAATCGTCATCATTAGTTTATCATCAGCGATCATATATAAATCCATCAGCTTATCTTTAAAAGCTTTACCTTTGTGATCTATATATTTCTCTAATAATAAAAATTGCTTATCTGGATCAAGCTCATCTTTATTACGTTTATTAATAATTGAGCTTATATTAAACTCTACTTTTTTACCGTTGTGTGATACTTCGGTAACTATGTTGTTTTTATTATAAACATTTAACAGTTTAAACATACACTCTCCTTGTTAGATAACGCTCTGCAGTTACGTTATGCTATATTAATAATATATGGTTATAAAAAGATGGAAGTACATGCAGCGAAAAGCTACACATACCCTTATATTACATTAGTGCTATTAAGTCACTATCGCTACCGCCGACATTATTAGCTGGTGCATCAGTATAAGGTTTTTGTTCCTTCACAGTTTCTTTACTTGTATCGAGTATCATATGATGTGTGAGTAATCTTCTAGCTTGCTCTATATAAGACCTAGCATAGATTTTAGATAGTTCACCTGGGTCAGTAATGAGGTCATCACCCTTATAGAATTTATGCCACTTACTGTTATCTTTTGGTTTGATATCGAACTTAACTCTTTTCTTACCGGTTGCTAATACGGCTATGTACATAACACCAGCGGCATCTTTACCAATTTCAACCGTGGCTTGTAATGCTATCTCGTTAGTCTTTTGACCATCTACAAATTTAGGATTGTAACACCCGATTTGTGATTTGGTACCATTTGGAGCATCTATCAATAACACGAATTGATCAACCATAGCACCCATAGAGATGTAATCAAATGGCGCTGTAATCATTGAGTCATAATCAAATTTTACATTTTTATCACCACCGCTATCAGTGAACACAGTCAGTCTAGGATAACCATTACGAATACCCCATGTGAGTTGGGCATATTTACCATCACCACTACCAAAATCTACGTTAATGTTCAGTGAGCTCAGGCTCACCATTTTTACTTTATCACCTTCTTGCATTATATTCTCCTTGAAATTACTTCTTATTTAAGTATCTTTTTTATAAAATTTATCTAGTACATTCTCTTGTAGTTTTTCATTGCTTCATTTAGTTCCTTATTACGTTTGATATCTTGCATCACCACTAATCTACTTGTAAATGTACTCCACTTACGCTCAGTAGCATATGTGTGTAGTATTCTACGTAATGTTAACTTCATAGGTTGCGACACATTCTTATCACCAAGTATATAGACTAACTCTTCTACAAATGGAAATACGTTCAATGGGTTCTTACCTATTGGGTGTAACTTACTGAACCACATATGTTTATCTTTAAGTTTACCAGTATGTGATTCTAGTAACTTTAGATTTGGTATCTTATTAAAGTTTAATAAGTCTACAGGGACATGTGTTGTTATAAGTACCGCGCTAGTATCTGGTTTAAGTAGATAAGTATTATGTACAACTTCCATACTAACATCATATACTTTCTTCTTAAGATTACTAAGAACATATTGCTGTAGTAGATAATCTTTACTGTCTAGCTTAACTTCTTTACCAACGTTCATAGCCTTATATAGTTTAGTATAATCAGGTATAAATAATATAGGCACACATTTTACTTCTTGATATAGCGAAGCAATGATCTCTACCTCTTCCATAACAGCATCCATAAGGTTAGTGTTATTCATCAACCCATCTTTAATACGCTTATCAGCTATTGCATTAACAATGTTTCTAGCTAATGTAAAGATATTATAATAGTGTTTGGTATAATCATTAAGATTTATAACAACTGGTATTTCTCTTTTATCATCATGTCTAGCTTCAGTAGGTTCTAACGCAGACTCTAACATAAGACCTGTACCAATAGATAGTCCGAAAGACGTGACTGTTCTTTCTAAATACATATTTCCTCCTAATGTTTAAATAAATAATATAACATACAGCTATAACTAAATAGCTGTATGTATTAATTGTATCGTAACCACTTACCGATGTTCTCAGATTTAGCATCAGCTCTTTCAATAACAGCAATAGCATCTACATCATTAGCTTCCGTTAACATATTGATAGCGTTAGTTACATCGCCTAACTCTCTAGTTAAATCTTCTCGATTAGTACTAGATAATAGTAATTCAGGATTTCTTCCTTCAAAACCAAATCTTCTAATAGCACTTATCGCACAAATAACTTCACCCATTTCTTCTACCAAGATATCTAATCTTTCATTCTCTGCATCAGTAGGTAATATTACTTTATTAAGAGTGACATTAACCTCACTAACCACATGAGCCATATGGGTTAATGGTGATTCCATCTCTTTAGATAGATCATTAATGATATCTAAATGATTTTCTCTGTTACATCTTGCTACAAAATCCGCCGTGTTATCGTCGGATATACTGACTTCATACCATTTCACAAACAACCTATCATAATACCCACTACTAAGTAGCATATATTAAATAAGTTCTCATACTTTTAACTCAGTCAGCTCAGCTTCCATACGATGGATACCCATAGCTTCCTCAGTATCAAAATCATCTGAGTTATGAAACTTTCTTTTAGCAGCTTTGATAATTCTCTTAAGGTATGCGATACGTAACTTCTTCTCACGCTCTGTTTCAGATTGATTATCGCGCCAAGATATTTTAGATTTTAAATAAGGTATAATACCACCCTTAGATTGTATCTCAATATCTCTCTTTATGTTTTCAGGATTATACTGTACTAATTTTTGTAGGTTAAACTTAATACCTTCTTCTTCCCACTTATCATAAAGAGGATGTTTAGTTACATCAAGTTCTGTTAGGCCATTGTCTTTACAGTATGCTTCCATATGAGCTAACATGTAAATACCAGTAGCGCTTAATTTATAACCACATGGTTCATTTTTATCAGGAATGATAGACCCACTGATATGGTCACCTGGTGTAATCATGTTACTTACAGAAAAACAAGCTAAAGCCATTTCACCAACAGTTGCCTTACGTGGTGTATTATCACCATGATGTGTTCCGGTGTTACATTTACTACATAACATTTCAATAACACCTTTACGTTCAGGGATATGTCCGAATCCTTGCATACCCATGAAATGTAAATTAGGATAACTATCATCAATAACATATGTACCCTTTTCAGGTTTTACAGAATTACTGTTTTCCACATTCATACATTTATCACAAACAAATAAACTCATATTTCACTCCATTAATTTTATTATCTATATTAATAATATATGGTTATATTATGTTAAGAATCGCTAGTACTATTCAGGACCAGGTGGTGTTGATTTACTATGCTCTATATAGAATATAATCTGTTTACTAATTAAAGTAACGGATGAATTCCAGTTAATCATCGGAGTATGAATATTATCCACAGATATCACGTCAACCTCATTACCAACTATTGTAAATCGTATACCCAACTCAGAATCAATAGCATTAACTATATCCTCCATATCTTTATCAGATTCTAGAACATAATGCAGCTTCATTCCGTTGTGATTATAAAATCTAAGTACAGTTAAGAAATTAAAGAAGCCTACCTTAATGTTTCTAGCCACAATAGATTTAACTGTTGCTTGTATACCAAACATGATTATCCTAAGGATAAACTCTTTATCCATTTTTACATTACGGTTCATAATTGAATCCTAAATAATCAACTGTAACTCTTAAAGTATCTTCTGGTCTTGATTCAAGATTAAGACTAGTAGATTTACCACTACATTTTACTTCTAAGATACCATCTTTATTAAGATCGAAACTACAGAAGCCAGCACCAAGTACTCCTTCAGCTTTCATTTGTACAGCCATTTCATCGTGACCTAATAAAGCAGGGAATACTATACTATGTTCATTATCATCTTTTATGTATACTAAATATTTAGTTCTGTTCATCGTCACTTTCCTTTATTGTTCTTATATCTTCGCGAATACCGGCAATGGTATTAGTAAAACACTCTAACATAAATCCATTAACTTCGTTACCTACAGGTATCGGGTCCAGACCTAATAAAGCATTAGTTTCTTTATATCTAGAATTTCCATCTTTAATAACAATTCCTTTATCGAAATCATCTTTAAGTAATTTATAATTAGTTTCACATACCACTAATATTGATTCTATAGCAGTTATTCGTTCTTTAGTTCTAGTAACCATATCAGAACTAGTATCTACTAACATACCATACATATCTAAATCTTGACTTAAATTAAAATTTAACATTAATATCTCCTATAAACATTCTGCTAATTCTTTATTCATTAACTTAAGACTGTTAACATCTAAACCATGTCCAGCCATTTCAACGTGAACCAATTCACTAATATTATCTTTAGTAATATGGAAACTATCTAATTGATTAAACGATATGATACGATCTTTCTGCTCATACGTTTTCTTGTTTTCTTTAATCTCTGGCTTCACTGTTACTTCGTGATACCAACTATTAATTTCATTCTTATGCCTAATTAACTTACTCTCAGCACTGACCCATAATCTAAGTTGTGAGCCTGGTTTATGTTTCTTAACATCAAGGTCAAGCCTAGCTCTAATAGTTTCAATACTCACATCTTGGTAATCATATGTCACATATTCTTTAGCATGTTCATTTTCTAAAAATAGAAAACTATCTTCAGCATGTTCTTTCATACTGATAAGAATACCACCCTTAGGTTCTTCCTCACCTTGAGCAAGCCTATCGAATGAACCTTGTGCTATAATCTTACCTTTATTACTAAAACTATGATAGTGTCCAATACAAATATAGTGTTCACATATAGCGTTATAGTCTTCTTCATTATGTGATGAATCTAATACAACCATAGGTAATTGATAATGGAACTGACCATGCATTATTATTAAGTCAACCTTAGTTAACCCATGAGTCTTCAATAACTCTAGAACTTCTTTATATGTATCACTAGCAAGATGTTTATATTCATCTGGTATGTATAGTACATTAAGATCATACTCTGGCATATGCTCTATAACTAAAGTGTCAATATATTTAAAATCAATGTCAATCTCTAATTCACGTAACGATGTATTTAAAACACTAGCTTGTCTCCAATCGTGAGATGGAGTTCCTTCTAGTATGCGTAACTTAAGATCATTCTTCTTACAGTACATAGATAACCATGTTAACCATTCCAAAGAGGTAAGGAATGATTTACTACCGTTAACTAATAACTTGTCGAATATATCTCCAGCTATGAAGATAATCTTTGTTTGCTTTATTAACTTATTATGTTTAGCGAAATACTTCTTAAGATTAATAACTATCTCTTCGGTAGTATTTACATTATTACCTAGATGTATATCAGATAGTACTAATGCATTAAGTATAGGTATCTTCATAGACACTCCTCTTATTTATCAATTATATCTCTGATTTATAAAAATAAAACACACTAATACTACCACAGCAATACGCTGTGATAGTATCGTTATAATCCTATGTGTTTTTCTAATATATGTATGTAAAGATCAGGATGCTCATCTAGACTAAGTAGACAAACTCCGTTTTTGGATGTGGTGTCGATAACTAGATTCTTTATGTATATATAATACTCATGTTCATAGCTATCAACTGTATTTAATAATCCAGAGATTAATTTTAAATACATAACGGTATGTAATATTACAAAATCATCCATGTAACCAATATCACGAAAAACTAACATAGAGTCAGATACTTTATCAACTTGAACCATATCATATTCATTAATTGTTAGTATCTTACCCACAGCTAAATAGAGTTGGTCATTCAACATACTACCGCAATGACTGATTCTAAAATCAGTTCTATCTAATACTGGAAATTGTTTTTTTAACGCTTCTTCGATTCTATTTATCATAGATGTCATAAAGTCATATTTAGAAATCAATGGACTATTTTTACCATACGGATAGAATCTTTCTTTACACTGAATCACTCTACGTGCATGATAAAGGTTATCTATCATTTCTTCTAAATTACGTATAGCGTTATATAATATTTTATATATTCTAATAAGCTTGCTATAACATTTAACATTAACTATTAAGTTATACTTATCAACTGCTGTCAATATTTGATTGTAATGATCTAATCTAATTTTATACTCGTTAATAGCATAAATATTTATATCACCATTATGAACCATACTTTTAATCTTACTCATACGCTTTCCCTTTAAGAGTTAATCTTCGTCTAACAACACACCATCTATAAATTCAAGATGATGCTCATCACTCTCGTCATCAATAAACACATAACTGAATGTACCATTGATATCTTTAGCGAAGTCACGCATACCACCAGAGTAATCATCACTGAACCCATATGGTAAATCAACAACAGTATCATTAACTATATTAGCTGTACAAGTTGGTCTGTACTTATGTAATACAGCACATAACTTAATTAGTTCATGATTAGTAAACTGTTTTGGATCTATATCTATATCACATTGATAACTCATAATTTATTCCTTTATGTATTCAGCAAACCCTGAATCTACTATTGATTCAACATACATAGCTATTGTTCCAGTCATCCAGTCTGTATATGCAAATACTAATAGCTTAGCATCCATGTCTTCGACCTCATAACGAGCTCCCTTTTTAATATCTACTTTAAATGGTTCATTTGCACCGTGCTTGTACACAGGCATATCTTTTATAAACACTAATATCGCCATCTTTACTTCCTTTATTTATCTCTATATTAATAATATGTGGTCATAATAATATAGAAGTTATTATAGATTAATTCATTATTTGATACAATACCTAAGGAATTAGGTGGGTATAAACAACTTAAGGATGAAAAATGATTCTATTTTTAGAAGACTGGGACCTCCCAGAAAATGCTTCTGCTATAGTACACACACAAACTACGAATCAATCATTCTTAGATTTAAGTGTATTACTAAGAACTATGGGTGTAGAAAACCATACATTCTTTTTAGCACTTCACGATCCATCGTTACTGGGTGTTGATCCGTATGACCCTAATCTATCACAAGAACAAATTGTAGCTATTGTTCAGGAGTGTAAATTAAATCCATGGTATATGTTTAGAGAAATATCTAGAGGTCCAGCATCATCAGGTAGTGAACCAATTAGATTCAGAATGAATAGAGCTAACTTAGGATTAATCTGGTTATTCTTTAATCATATTACCACTATGTTAATACAAGCCAGACAGACTGGTAAGTCATTCAGTACGGATATCTTGATGACTGCATTAATGGCTGTAGCTGTTATGAATACTAAATTCAATCTTCTTACTAAAGATGATGGACTGCGTGTAGCCAATGTTACTCGACTTAAAGATATTTATCAAGAGTTACCGTATTACTTACAATTGAAAGATCGTGGTGATACTAATAATACTGAAAAGATAACTGTTAACGCTCTTGGTAATGTTTATACTACTTCTGTCGCACAACCATCTGTTAAAGGTGCTTTGAAACTTGGTCGTGGTATGACACTTGCTATTAATCATATTGATGAAATAGCTTTTATTAAAAATATCGAACACACACTACCTGCACTACTAGCATCTGGTGGTGCTGCTAGAGATGACGCTAAAGCAGCTGGTGAACCTTATGGTAACATCTTTACTACAACTGCTGGATATTTAAATTCAGACGAAGGTAAATATGTTCATGAAGAGATCTACACTAAAGCTATGCCTTTCACAGATAAACTATATGACTGTAAAGATGAAGAAACTCTAGTAGCAACTATTAGAAAGAATTCACCTGGTAATAAAGTAATGGTATTACTAGAGTTCAATCACAGACAACTTGGTTATACTGATGAATGGTTACGTGGTAAGATTGCTGATGCGATGGCGACTGGTGATGCTATCAAAGCCGACTTCCTAAATATTTGGGTTGAAGGTTCTGCAACATCTCCTATTCCAAAACATCTATTGAAGTTAATGAGTGAATCAATTGGTGGTGAACCATATGTTGATATCTCTAGTTATGGATATATAACACGATGGTATGTTCCTGAAAGTATTGTTCTTAATGAGATGAAGACTAGGCACATAGTTGCCTCTCTGGATACCTCCGATGCAGTAGGTCGGGATGATATAGCTTTAATAATAAGAGATGTCAAGACTGGCGGTGTGTTAGGCGCAGGGCAATTTAACGAGACCAATCTTATTACATTTTCTGAATGGTTATCTGATCTATTTGATACATATGAGAATATGGTTATGATTATCGAACGACGTAGTTCTGGTGTTGCTATTATAGATAACTTACTTAAACTATTGCCTGCTAAAGGAATTGATCCCTTTGCCAAGATTTTTAACTGGGTTGTTGATGAAGCAGAAGCTTATCCGGATAGATTCCAAGAACTCAGAATAGGTAAACCAATTGAATATAGAAATCCAGTTGTTTATATTAAACATAGAAAACATTTTGGATACGCAACTGGTGGTTCTGGTAAAGCTAGTCGTGATAATTTATATGGAGATAGTTTACTTTCTTCTATCAAGTATACCGGTAACCGAACACACGATAAACAACTAGTTGAACAAATCTCATCACTAACTACTAGAAACGGTCGTATAGATCACAAAGCTGGTAGTAAGGATGACTTAGTAATCTCTTGGATGCTTGGATATTGGTTCTTAACAAAAGCTCGTAATAAGAAGTATTATGGTATTAATAATAACATTGTACTTTCAGTTGTAGTTACTCAAGAGTTATCGAAAGGTAACACACAAGAGAAATTAGAGATGCAACGTTATCAACTTATGTTAAAGAGTAAGATAGATCAATTGTTAGAACAGTTACAGAGTGAAAATAATGAAATGAGATCTCTTATGTTAACTAACCAAATAAAGTTACGTTATAAAGATATCAATAGAGATTATGTTCCAACATTCGATATAGATGAATTATTAGAAAACATAAAAATGGAAAAAAATAAACATAGAAGATACTAGTATAGCATTAGCTATACTAGTATATCTTTTTGTTAAAAACTAATTGAAATATATCTTCATCATCGACTACACTATGATGTAGCCAACCAAAGTAACGACCAGCAAAAGTATGTATGAATATATCATTACGATCACTAGTGTACATATACATATGATCAAAGTTACTATCAGATGTATACAGATGATGTATCTCATTAACAACACTGTCAGCAGGATTATCTATTCTTTTATCGCCTAGTTCAAATGCTGTCCCAGCTATTTTATAACTTAAAGTATTCCTCAAAAGTATTTTTCCAAAGAAACTCTTATTAGTTATGTACCACGATTTAGAATTTATATTAACAATATTAAAAGTATCATTCTCACAAGTATCATCAAGCCATATCCAAACTAACCATTTCCACCATAAGTATTGTAAATAGTTAACCTTGACATATTTTATATTACCACGTTTGGATAACCAACCACCATATTCTTCACCCCAGACATAATCAGCTAGTTGCCACATGCCTTTCTTATTATTTAAATTATAGTTATAAACAATATTACGAGCTTTACCACGATAGTCTTTAATTATCCAATACCATACTATACTAATAATACCAACGAGTCTAGAAATAAATAGTATCCATAGGTATTTTATATATTTCATAACAATACCTATATGAATGTTCTATCTTTGATATAAAGTTCTAGAGTTTTGTTAAGTTCTTTAAGATCAATCTTACGACCGTGCTTTTCAAGTATAGTAGCTAATCTACTTCTCTTGTAACTTTTATTACTACTAGAACTGTATAACATAGCGATCCATGTAGGCATGCTTTCAATACCCATCATCACTGATTCGCTACCACCTGGTCCGAACCAAGAACTACCTAACATGTTAACCACTGTATTAGTATCAATCATATCAGTCTTAGGACTATCTAATCCTGCTTTAATGTTTGCTACTAAGTCATCGATATCTTTAACATCATGTTTAAGTTTATCAATGATAGGTGATACACCTTTTAGGTTCATAGGTAAAGATGTTTTACTCTTAGAGATTTTAACTTTAGATGTTTCAACAGTACTACTATCAATCTCACCATTAACAAGTAACATGTTAGAATAATGCATGATGATTATTTCTAAAACAGATTTCTCTAATGGGTTAAGTAATACAACACTACTGATACTATCTGATAACCAGTAACTAAATGCTAAAGAGATGTTCTTTTCGATTATAGTGAAACTACCATATACTCCAGATGCCATATCAGACATAACCATAGCGCGCAGCAGCATGAACTCAAAGCCACCTTTATCTTTTACTATAGATTGTAAGTTAGTGAAGTCTCCAGCTAACTTAACATACTTACGCATATCTGTAGCAACTACTTGTTTACCCTTATGGTCTTCAAACAGAATTGGGTGTTCCCAAAGTGGTAGTTCTTTTTCATCATCATTGACACCAGTGATAAATACTAATCTACAATCATCTGCGTTACTATACTCATAGTTTAAGTTTAAATCAGAACTAACTAAATACTTAGTAAGACCCTCAACTATTGGTTTCTTATTTATCATCGAGCCAAATGATGTTTCATATGGATTAATTATCATTGCTATCTCCTGTATTATTTTTTAATCAAAGAAAACTACTATACCAAGGACTTATAGAAGTCCTCAGCATTTTACTTTAAATAGGTTGTTGTGTTATCACAGTCTAGGCAAGTTACCTCTATAACAAATATTGTAGCGGTATATTCATTTCCGGTAGCAAGTTGCCTATCTATTGTTTCAGTGTTCATACTTTCACAACTAGTACAACCATAGATCTTATCGTTATTAAAATTATTTATCAAAGTGATAATATATCTTATTGTAAAATATATGTATAGTATATTCATTATAAACCTTTTATTTTATTTAAAGTAAGATATATGGTGGTATTAGTCATCCTTCATTCTGAGAAATTCATCTATAGCAACTTGGCATGCTTCTTTCTTTAATGTACCTAGTAACGATTCTAAACGTTTTAGAATGTATGCAGTATCAGGTATTGTAAACTCTGCTGCATCCGCGCCTAAGCCAAATCTATAATCTAATATTAAATTATTCTCTTTAGCAAACTCTCTAAATACTGGCTTAACAATACTTAAATCCATTTTACCTATTGACACACCGAAGGTTGTAAATTCACCAGCGCTAACTGTGCGGTCATATGTTTCTTTTAGTAAGCGTTGCATGTGTGTTATATTTATATCCATTATGGTTCCTTTATGTTATATACATAAATAATATATGGTTATAAATAGTTGGAATATTTTTTTGAAAAAATTTACAAACAACTATAGGAACTTCGCTCTGGGGTCCCCCCATAGCTCAGTACTAGTTTGTCTATAAAAAGTATATATCATATTCGTCGCTGTGCTTCCTCATATAATATATACCAAAAAGATTATTTAAAAATACACAATAGGAAAATAGCAACTAATAGTAATAAATAACTTTTATTAAAAACATACTAAATAAGTTAAGAGTTGCTTTAGCAACTCTTAGGAATAATATATTAAGAATATAGATAATTGTAAAAAACATAGATAATGGCGAAAGCGAGACTGGGAGTTTTTTTGAAAAAACCGATTTGTTTGATTAACACATTTAAAGGAGCTATCAATGGCGATGTTACGTATAGATGATTATTTTGACTTCGGTACTAATACCGTGCATAATGCTAGTAGTTGGCAATTCGCACTAGATAGTGACTTTGTACAGATTATAGATGAATCACTAGATGATAAAGTAAATGTAAAAACATGGCATAGTCAACTACGCAGATTGGATGGACCAGGTTATTATAAAGATCTTGATAAATTATATGCAAGAGTAAAAGTACACATAGATAATACAGTAAGTCCGTGGTATGTCATACCAACTGGTAACCAGAACGATCAAGAAGTAATAGTGACCGAAGAAGATGGCTCACAAGCAACATACAATAGCTTAGAGATAGGTTTAAATTAAATAAGGAAGAGTAATGATAAAGATAAGTATTGATAGACCACAGTTAAGAGATGGCGGTCCGTTACAACACAGTGGTACTAGTTGGCAAATATCTAGGATTCCTGATTTCTCAGATAGAACTTACTATTTAGCAGAATCTTTAGATGACCATCTTAACTTATTAGAGTTTAGACATGTTATCGATTTAGATCCAAATGAATCTATCTACTGTAGAGTTAAATATCATTTCAATAATGATACAGCTTCTGGGTGGAGTAGAGTTATTCCAGTTAAGGGTGACCAAATAGGAATCAAACAGTCTGGTACTGTTATCATGACTCCTAAGGTTAAAGTTAATGTTACCTATACTGGTGACGTATTTACTAATCTAGTATTAGAAACTAATGCTATGTCTCTGTATAGTGGTGTTGGTGAGCATGACTCAACGACTTGGTCTGTTACTGATTCTGATAATAATATTATTTGGAAAAGAGAACACGAGAAAAGAGATATAACTAAGATTGAGATAGGTTCAGATATCTTAGATCCGAATAAAATATATATTGTTAAAGCAGTACACCATACTAATACTAATGCACATAGTAATAGCGGTAGAGCATTATTGTCTACTAACATTAATAGTGTTAATATATATAATCTAGAAGCTGTTGGTCCTCTTGTTCCAGACCGTCTTTTATATTTTAAATTATTCGTTTATTTAAATAACTTTGAGAGTATTGATATTGTTATTCGTGATAGACAAGGTGTTGATGTTGTAAGTAATCTAAATCAGGTTACTAGAACGCCTAGGATACATCCTAAAGGATTGATCCCGTATCAAAGGTATACAATCTACGCTAGGATAAAATATGATGGTGGTAAGTATACAAATTATATGGAAGTCAGTTCACATATTGTAGAACATAATGTACTTTTAGATATATCTCCAACAGCTACATATTTAGATAAATATAATTACACTCAAGAACTTAGAGCAAATGGTGAAGTAGTTTCATCAACTATGGAATTATACACTAATGATGTATTAATGGCTAAAGCTAATGACGATAACATCTATAGACATGTTATATGTAATGGTAAATTAGTAGATAAGGGTCCGGTCATCACTCTTGATGGTATGAAAGAACTTATGGATAAACCATATATTAATATAGTTCCACTACATGACGGTAGAGTTCTCATTGATTATAATTCAGTAAGAATGGTTCATATTGATAATGCTATAGTTCCTGAAAATATCAGATCACATATGATTGCTAATAGATATGATACATATGATTATGAAACAATAACTATAGTTCGAGATAAAGAACTTTTAGCTACTGATGATATTTACGGAGATGATTTAGTATACAGACCTAGATTCAGTCTTTATGATTTTAATACGGTAACTAACCAATTCACATTACTTAATACAGTTATGCGTGATGATGAGTTATATGGTACCGCTATTACTAATTCAATAGTTTCTGTTGAAGATGGATTTGTATATTATATACCAACGCACAGCGTGAACAGTGTTACTGATATAACACTGAATCCATTAGTTCTAAGAAAGTTAAACTTAGAAGATATGTCTATCGCGACCGCTAGTGAGTTACCAGTTGAGATTATGTCACATCCAACATTGTTTAAAGTTAACAATAACACCCTAGTATTTATGTCTGGTTCAGATGTTCCTGATTTAGTAAATAACATTGAAGAGTACACTAGAAGTAATAGTGATATTTTTGAATATGATTTAACTACAGGTGTTTGGGATAACGTTGGTAGTTTAGCTGGTGTTGCTCCTGGTACTATGTACGCATTAGCTCCGTATACCAGACGTGATGGTTTGGTAGTTCTATTCAATAATGTTAACAGTGGATTATCTCGTGGTGATCAACGTACTATATTATACGAACCTGTGAGTAGACAAGTTATTATTAATGATAATGATAGTAATGATAGTTTAACATATCGTAATACTATTCAGTTACTTAATGGTGACATGCTTAGAATGACTACACGGGTTATTGATCCACAGTTAGTTCAAACTTATGTTAGTGATACTTACGCTATAGAAGATTTACATACTAATGATATCTTCGATGTTGTTAATAATTTAGTTGTTCGTGTAGGTGATGTAGTTACTGTAGAAACATTATATAAATTCGATAGTATAACTATTGAAGGTGATTCTGAATACAATACTGGTAAGTTAGTTTTATTAGATGGTAACAGTAGTACTGAGTTTAGATATAATGACTTAATTGTTATCGGTGATTTAGCGATTGAACAAGATATTTATCTTAACAATTTCAAAGATTATGATACTATAACTGTTCTGGACGGATCTAGTTTAGATATTTACAATGTATTAAATGTTCCTGATGATACTGATTTCCTAGTAGATGCTCCTATATCTGTTAGAGAGATAAGAGTCGGTAACAATAGTAATTTAATAATCAACATACCAAACATATAGATAGTAGGGATATCCCTACTATCTATATGTGTCTTTGGCGATGGTTCTTAAAAAGATATATAGGATAACACCTAATACCGTTGTAGATCTAACCCACTTAGTTTTCTTTTTAGTTGTTTTAACTATAAGTTTATCTAAGTATTTTTTAATTTTACCTATATTAGGATCAGTTGTTTTAGAACCACCCCAATAGTTTTTAAGTAGAGTTAAAGTACCAAGCATGTCGGAAACATAGTCATGGTTACCTTGTCTGTTGTTTAAGTACTTTAAAGAAATACTAATAATAGGATCAATGATATCATCTTTACCCTTAGCTTTATTTGTATCACTATCAGAGATAGCAATCAGTGTATCTTTTAATACCTCAAGCTTAGTGTTAGGTAGTATTAAAGTTATTAGATTAAGTAAATCATCTTTGATTAAATCATTCCTACTACCAATAATACTATAAAGATAGTTAATATACATATCTGGACGATTAGTCATATCTTTAATAACTTCACCATCCTCACCCATCTCTAATTGAGTAGTACTAGTCATAGACCCACCACTATCTCTAACATCGATCATAACACTATAAACATTTTTAACTGTTTCATTAATACGACCATGTATATCCATTAACATATTCGTAGCATTCTCAGTATGATATTTTAATACATTGTTATGGTGTAAACCTTTCTTATCGATAATATCTTCAGCTCGGTATTCAAATACAGCCTGCCAACTACCAAGTTTCTTAATAAGAAATCTATTACTAAGTTTTTCGTAAGTAGCCATAGCTAAATTCTTATCAGCAGAGAATGGGAAGTATCGAGATATTCTACTAGACATTACTTTGTAAGCAAATATAAAATAGACTTCTCTAATAGCATTATCTTTAAAGTTACCGATATCTTTAGAAGTCATAAACATGTGCATTAGATAACCAAGGGTTAAATAAGCTGGATTACTTGTAACACTCCATTCTGGATTGATACCTTCTAGTTGATGTAGATCATTTTTAATTGTGCTTAAATCTAAATTTAATATATCTGTGAAAAACATACCGTCGTCACGTGTACTAAATCTGATAGGCTGCACACCTAATAAGTTACCACCTAAGAATTCTAAATATTCATCAGACTTCTGCATCCAACCTATTCTAAACTTCTGAATAGCTATATAGAGTTTCTTATCGTATTTTAAATTAGGTAGATACCTTTCAAATACGTCAAGAATATCTTTGTCCATCTTATTTGCCTTTACCCATTAATTCATCATAGGCTTTTCTAGCACCACTATTATCTTTATCAGATTTAGCACCGCCTTTTTTAGAACCACCCATATTACCTTTTTGTTCTAGAGTCACACCCTTTCTTCTGTCGTCAGAAGTAGATACATCAATTTTAAACATCTGTATTTCCTTTAGGTTCTCTTTTGATTGGTTCAATATCCCAATTTTCTTTAACATAATCGTAGTTAATAGTTTGGGTAGATACAACACCATCTTTTTCACTAGACCATGATAATGTACAATCACCAATAATTTCTAATACCGGAGCCGGAGCTTTACCAATCACAGCACCGCGCTCTCTACCAGTATAACCTTTACCTAATTCGCTAACCATGCCAGATATAGTGTATTTGATATCAGCATTATTATTAACATTAGGAATTTCCCACAATAATAAAATATCTTTTTTATGGTTATGCATGTTATCAGTAGTTATAAGATAATTAATATTACCTTGCTTATCTTCAGTGGGTTTGCCTTCTTTGTACAATGTCTTAACAAAATAATCATCACCCCTTAGTATAAGCGTGTCCGCCATATTTTTAGGGCTAAATTGTTGGTATGCTAAATTAGCTGTCCACATCCATAGAGCATTACCTTTACTACCATGTTGTATCTCAAAATACATTTTATCTTTACTACGGTTTGGAACGATAGCTGTAGCCGGGTTTGTCTCAGATGTCGTCAATTTTAATATTTTCAAAATTTACTCCTAGTTTTTAATTCATTCATCAAAAAGTAAACGTCCGAAATTCTAATAAAGATTTATCATTTTTGTACTAGGATGTCAGTATAATTATATTTATTGATAATATATATTAT
>ERZ890604.136-NODE-136-length-27034-cov-8.875125_pt1 | contig 27034 bp, 33 predicted proteins | sample MGYA00521097_ERZ890604 | MGnify/ENA primary metagenome ERZ890604 (study PRJEB32303, sample SAMEA104408625) | aquatic metagenome | biome: Brackish water; feature: Chemocline; material: water | place: Baltic Sea | collected 2014-10-26T21:54:00 | depth 120 m ... | reverse complement strand
CCCAAGCCTGCCCCCAAGCCAGAGCCGGTCGACGACGACATCGAGTTCTAGTGCAAGACACGATGGCGGGGGTTAAGTCACCCCCGCCACACTGCCCTCGATCGCTGGGAGGCGGCGCTCATCATGGAATTAAAAGACATCATTGGCGACGTTGCGCGCCACTACTGGGGCACACCCAACGCCGCCCTGTCGAGCGACAAGGAGCTGCGTTTCGGGACGCATGGCAGCAAGAGCGTCGACCTGATCAAGGGCACCTGGTTCGACCATGAGGCGAACGAAGGCGGCGGCGTCGCCGACATCATCAAGCAGGCAGACCCTGACGGCGACACGGCGGCGACGATCGAGAGCTTTGGCGTTCCACGATCGCAAGGCCCCCAGCGCAGCGAGCGCGCCTTCGACTATGTCGACGAGGACGGCGTCGTCCGCTACCAGGTTGTCCGCTTCGATGTCACCCAGGACGGCGTCACCCAGAAGACCTACCGACAGCGCCACATGAACGGCGCCGGCTGGGTGTGGGGCATGCAGGGCGTCACAGCCCTGCCCTATAACCTGCCCGACATCATGGCGTCGACGCGGCCCATCGTCATCGTCGAGGGTGAAAAGTGCGCCGACGCCGTCGCCAAGCTCGGCTTCATCGCCACCACGGCGCACGGCGGTGCCGGCCGCTGGTGGCAAAGCATCACGCCCTATTTCAAGGACCGCGACATCGTCATCATCCCCGACCACGACGAGCCAGGCCTCAAGCATGCCCGCGTCGTCGCCGAGGCGCTGCACGGCACAGCCAGGTCGATCAGGGTCGTCCAGCTCGATGGCCTGCCGGCAAAGGGCGACGTGGCAGATTGGATCGCCCGAGGCGGCACATATGACAGCCTGGTCGGCCTCGCCAAGAACGCGCCGGCCTATGACCCGGCAACGTCGACGGCCCTTGCGCCTCTATTAGGAGATGTCACCGGTTCAGAGGTCGGGGTTGAGGCCACTATCCCGACCCCCGCACCCGGCGCCCCGAGGCCGATCGAGATCGTCGCCTGGGACGACGTGCAGGAGGTCAAGGTCAAGTGGCTGGTGCAGGACATCATCCCGGCGCAGGGCTTCGCAGCCCTGTACGGCCGCCCAGGCAGCTACAAGAGCTTCGTGGCGCTCTACCTGGCTGCGATGGTCGCCAGCGGGCAGCTCGCCTGGGGCCGCACCACAACGCCGGGGCCGGTCGTCTACGTCATGGGTGAAGGCGGCGCCGGCCTGCGCCCGCGCCTCGACGCCATCCGCAAGATGCACAACATCCCCAAGGGCGTCCCGGTCTTTTTCATCCGCGCCCAGCTCGACCTCCGATCGTCGCCAGATGACGCCACGCGGCTCCTGGCGGCCATCGAGGCGCTCGGCATACAGCCAAGCCTCATCGTCATCGACACCCTCGCCCGCGCCTTCGCAGGCGGCAATGAGAACGCCTCGGAGGACATGGGCGCCTTCATTACGCACGTCGGCAGGATCCAGGCCGAGACGGGCGCCGCCATGCTCATCGTCCATCACAGCGGCAAGGACGAAGCCCGCGGCATGCGAGGCCACAGCATGCTGCTCGGCGCCGTCGACAGCGAGCTGGAGGCCATCAAGGTCAGCTCGGAGATGTCAGAGGAGCGCGTCGGCAAGGTCACCATCACCAAGCAAAAGGATGGCGAGGACGGCCTCATCCTGCCATTCAAGGCCGAACGCGTCGAGCTGTCGCCGATCGACCCGACACGCACCAGCCTGGTCGTCGTCCCCCTCTCCGATAGCGAGGCCGAGATGGCCGGCGTCGGTCATGTGAGGACCGGCAGGCCGATCGCCAACGACAACCTGATCATGCAGGCGCTCACGAAGGCGATCGAAGACGCCGGCGCGAAGGTCACGTCGAACCATGTGCCGGAAGGCGTCAGGTGCGTCGATGTCGGCATCTGGAAGGCGACCTATTACGCCATGTCGCCGGCCGAGGACGACGCGAAAAAGAAAGCCTTCAAGCGGGGCGCAGACCGCCTTGTGCAGACCAAAAAGTGCGGCGTGTGGAACAACAAGGCGTGGATTGTCGACTAATACTAAAGTAGGGGGGACAAAAGTACCTGCGGTTTTATGTCCCCCGCCAGCACATACTACAGGTTGCAGGGGACAAAAGGGGACAAAAGGTGAGGAGCGCAAATGTCTAACAATTCCAATCGTTTATACGAGGGGGACAAAAGGGGACAAAAGTCTTTTGTCTCCACCGGACCCAGTGGGGGACAAAACACCCCCACTCTAAGAGGGGGGTGTTGTCCCCTTATGTCCCCGACAATTTCAGGGGGGCGATCATGAAGCCAAAACGAGCCACCAAACCGCTCAAGCAGGATCGCCTGCTCGAGCCAGCCATCGTGTCGAACATCAAGGCGCAGCGGGTTCAGTCAGCAGCCTGGGATTTCGATCGAGCCGTCACAGAGGCCGAGGCGGTGTGGGGCGTCGATCGCCTGCCCTACCTGGTCAGCGACCAGACCAGGCAAAAATGGTGGCGAGCCATTAATGCCTTCAACGAGGCGATCCAACGCAACGATCCCGACGAGACGAGGCGCATCGCCGACAGCCTCATCCGCGGCATCGACAAGCTCGTCGAGGAAGCCAAGGCCGCCGGCTATGACGCCATCAAGGGCGAGATCCTCGAGACGCCGCTGCCTGGTGGCCGCGTCCTTCGCATCGTGTCGTCGTGGCCTGAACATTCCGCGCCGCCAGATCCACGCGGCGACCTGGTCGTCACATGGAGCCTGGAAGAGGTCGCCCGCATGGTCGAGGCCTCGAGCATGGTCAATAAGGTCAAGACGCAATGGCCGGGGTCGAGGATTACACAGGCGGTGGCCGCCGCTGCCACAGAGATGAACAGGAAGGACATGAACGATGAAATCCCATTCTGAGATGATCCGCGTCGAAATGGGACCGCCGACCGGAGCTGGCATGTGGGAGTTTAGTATCCCGTCTCACCGTACAGGCGCTAAATCGCGACAACCGCTGCTGGATGCCTGCCGGCTGATTAAACGCATGGGCGGCGACACCGGTCGCCTTGTAGGCCTATTCGACGTTGGGTCGGACCAGCCCAGGTTGGTGGCAAAGAGCGTCGAGGTCGGCGCTCGTCTCACTGTCGTCGAGCCAAGCCGGGGGCATGGGCCTAGTTTCCGGCCGTTCCAGCCATTTAAAGGGATCGATCATGCAGAACTCTGACCCAGCCGGCGAGAAACGACCCTTCTCAGTGGTCCCTATTCGGGCCGCAAGGGATAGGCGCCTCAAGATCAGCCACCTGCGGGTGTTGATGGCGCTCGGCTACTACGCCAACCGTGCCGGCGTGTGCTGGCCTAGCCTCAAATCATTGCAGGCCGACACCGCCATCGACCCGTCGACATGCCTCACCCACTGCCAGGATCTGGTCAAATGGGGCTACATGAGGCTGCTCGAGCCGAGCGCATACAACCAGAAGCGCGGCGCCTGGGGCTATTCAAACCGATATCAGCTCTTGTGGCGTGGTGATGAGCCTGCGCCGACGTGGGAAGAGGTCAAGCATTCCAATGCCTTGCAGGCGCCTGACGTGCAGGAACTCATTGAAGGAACGGGCGCGCGAGGGTCGGAGGAGGAAAAAGCAATAGCTCGCAGGCTCAATGAAGCGTTTCTGGTCGAGGTCGAGACAGCCACCGGTTACCGGCCGCAGCCATCTCGCCCCTCGGTTGCAGATCACGCGCTCCTCGATGCCGGCATCACGATCGAGCAGATGCGCGAGGCCACGCGCCGCATCGCGCTGGCCGACATCGCGGCGAGGCGAGGACCGCCATCATATCAACGGGTTAGCGAGGCATTGCTCGAGGCTGTGCAAAACTCAAACGACCGTAAGGGCCAAGAACAGGGCAGCCCAGCCAGCGACATCGCCATCGCCCAGGAAAAATGAGCGAGCGTGGCCGCGCTTTCGCCATGTGAAAAACGACCCTTTCCCCCCCCGGGGGCAGCGGGTGCGTAGGGGGGGGTTCACGCAATATTTTTCTCCTATCCCGGCGCACTTTTGTCTCTTGCACAAATGCCGCCTTTGGCTGAGACTGTCGCCTTATGAGCTACCCGGTAACGATTATCGACTGTGAGGGCACCCTGTGCGCCGTCCATTTCGCCGGCCGCCTTACCGGGTGGGTGGAGGCCTTAGATTCTGCGTCGACTGAAGACGGCGACGTGTGGCGGGCCTGCACGGTGAGGGGGCGGCTTCAGCGCGTCCACAGTCTTGAGTGTGCAATTGCGATTTTGGTGGAGGAAACCGAATGCAAAATCCAGAGTTCACGTCGCCTGCCGAGTTGAGGCAGCACTATGAGTCAATTCGCCGCAGGCTGTGCGGTCCTGTCCAGGCTCGACCGTCGCCTGCCCCTGCCACCCGTCCATTGCCTTTGCCGCGTTCGCCGGCTGCGGTTGTTGCCTTGTCGGAGGATGAGCAGATCGCGCGCATGCACCGGCTCATGGATGGCCTGTCGGCGCCGCGGTGGGTGCGGCTGGTGATCGCGGGGGTTCTCGATGAGCATAACGTATTTTGGTGGGCGGTGATCTCGAAGGGCCGCACGCCGCATTTGGTTGAGGCGCGCCGCGACATCTCGCGTGAGCTTTATCAGCATGGCATGACGTTTGGTTCGATCGGTCGTCTGGTTCGCCGTGATCCAACGACCGTGCGCTGTGCGGTGCTGGGGGTGCGGCGATGATGAAGGTCGACGCACTGATCACCGACGATGCGTTCCACGACAGCATCGCCGCCCTGCTTTCTGCGCGCGGCAGGACGCACGGCGATTTTGGCGAGCATGCCAACATCACGCAGACCATCAAGGCCATCGTTAATTTGAGTCCAAACGGCGCCGACTTAACGGACGTGCATCGCGAGGCGATTGACATGATCGCGCATAAGATCGGCCGCATCTGCGCCGGGGATCCTGATTTTCGTGATCACTGGGACGATATCGCCGGCTACGCGAGGCTTGCCGCCGACCGGTGTACGAAATGACAATAGACCACCACAGGCTTGAGCAGATGCGGGCGCACGTCGACGAGGGCGGCAAGCTGGATCACAAGTCGGCTGTTGAGCTGCTCGAGGTCGTCGAGGCGATGCGCCTGGCGTTTGACGAGATTGGATTGATTGTCGATGAGACGGTGCGTCATGGGGTTTCATAGGCCATATCCGCGGCGCCCTTACCCGCCTGACCGTGGCGGTCACACGTTCCCTGTTGTGTCGGATGCTTTATCGGCGATTGCCGGCGTTTTGGTGTGCTGTATTTTTCTGATGTTTTTGTGGTTGGCGATGTCGGTTGCGAGGTTCTGACGCCATCAATCCGGCAGCGCGTCGCGTGCGTATTTCCTGATGGCGTCGACTGTGAGGTCGCCTGGTATGTCGGCGTTTGCGATGTCTTCGAGCACGCCTCTGATGCGTTCAATTTCGTCGGCGGCTTTGCGGATGCGAAGGTGTTCACGTTCTGGCGTTATCGGCACCGACATTTTCGCCTCCTTTACTGATTGATGATCTCTCGCACGTCATCCCAAACCGGATGCGACTCTGCGCTCATGTGCGCCGTGTCTCGGTAGTGGCCGCCCGACACCGCCTTAAGGCATCGCGATAGCAAACTGCGCTGGCTCTGGATCAGCGCCACGGCGTCCGCACAATCTCGCCGGGTCCACTCCGACCAATGATCTGACAGCGCCATCGAACGGCTCCTTTATTTTATCTTCCATTACTGAGTGCCCTTGCGGGTGGAAACGCCATTCTCAAGTCCGCTGAGATAAACGGCGAGGATGGCGTCCTGAAAAGTTTTCCCGGCATTTACGCAATCTGTGAAGATCGAAAGCGCGATGTTGGTCATGTCATGCTTAAGGTCATTGTTCACGGTGAGCGATGACATGCCGATAGGCGTGCGCCGCCAAACTTGCGACCCCGCCATGGATCGGTGCATCGGCTTGATCGGTTGAGCTTTGCCCATCGTCAATCCTCGACACCGGCAGACCACTGCGGTGCGCCGATGGCATGAATGCGCTTCCACGCCGTAATACTTTGATTGTGATCCACTAGCATGTTCTTTTCATCTTGGCGCGGCATTTTGGCCTCCTCAATTAGGTTCATCTAATTTCAGGTCTTGCGGCTCGACCCACCGGATCAGGCGCACCTCGACCTCAACAACGCCGCACCCGCCACTCAGGCACGTCTTGACCTCACGCAGCGAGTCCTCGCTAGGGAACAGCAACGTGCCGTTCGCATCGCCCTCTAGGTGATGCTGCCAGTCGATGCCGTCCATAAAGCACCTACGCCGCTCTGCCATTTCGTCGTGTGCCACGCTGGCCTCCTTAATTGGGTTACTTTTCGGCCAAGCAATCGCCGTTCGTGTTGTACGGATCAAATGCGTAGTCGCAGGTCCGTGACGCTGAACAGCGGTCGCAGCTAAATTCTTTTATGTCGAACTCACCGGCCACATTAGCGCGGCGGTCGGCATTCTCTTTTTCGGTCCGCTCGGCTCCGAGTAATGAAACCCATGCACTCATGATCGTCTCCTCAATTAGGTTCATCTAATTTCAGGTCTTGCGGCTCGACCCACCGGCCAGCCGGCCAGCCGGGACATTCCGCTTGCCGAGTTCTTCCAGCGCCAATTCAATGCCGCGCTCTATGATTTTATTCATGGTCGGGGCATATGGCCCATTCGACGCGGCTTTTAGCCTCGCAAGTAGCGCGGGCGGCAGGCGGATTGATGTTGGCGTTTTCGTCATGCCACGTATATACGTGTATTGACTTTGAAAAGCAAGAGGCTTATATTGGGTTCATCAAAAGACGTACGGCTGATGATCGTCCGAGAGGACGTGAAACCCCTTCCAAAAGGGTCCCGCGGAGTCGCCCCAGACGGGGAATAACTGGCGACCAGGGGAACCACTCACGGGCTAAGTTCTGAACCTAGAAAGGGCCGATCAAATGGCAATGCCAGTCTTTGAAATTGCAGGCACTAATCGCGAGGTCGAGCAGGCCATCGCCGCCGAGCGCGAGCGGTGCGCGAAGATTTGCGAAACAGAAGCCGCCGCGTGCATGGGCGACATTGTGGAAGGTGACGACGCTGGAACGACTTTGGCTTGCGCGAGAGCGGGATGCCTGATCGACGCGGCAAAAGATATACGAAAAGGGGAGTGAAATGATCGACATTGTTAAGCGGCTACGCACGCAACCGCCTCGCTACGGGCCGTCCGCGTCAACTGACATTCTGCGCGACGAGGCCGCCGCCGAGCGCGAGCGGTGTGCGAAGATCGCGTTTGAGATAGTCGAGAAACGCGCGCAGCCGATGCTGGCCGTGATGATAGCCGAAGCTATCCGTAACCAGTCAGAATAGGCCGGTTATTGAGTACGGGAAAACGGAGGCCAAAATGCAGAAGCTCGACGTGCTATCGGATGGCCCATTTCGCTATATTCACAGCACCGAAACGGGCGCGGCTCAGAGTAGTGGCCGATTAAGGAGAACGCTATGAGTATGCTAGGGAGACTTGCTACCTACGATCCAGATGATGAGATTGAGCGTCTAGTCGGTGTTGTTAAGAAACTGCAAAAGACCCGCCGAGAATTGCGCGTGGCGCTGGAACTGGTGCACGGATTTCCGATCCCTGCTAGAGCGCGAGAAATTCTGCGCGCCGCTTTGGAACAGACAAAAATAGGAGAGTCGTCCGATGGCAAAGCAAGCGCCGACAACCACAAATCTGCCGCCGCGCATCGATGGCGAAACCGATGCTGCTTATGATCGCCGTCTGTCCGCATGGCTTCGCGGTGAGTTGTGCGGTGTCCATTGAGGAGAACCGCGCAATACAATTCCGGCGTCTCATCGCCGACGCCATTCGCGCTAACAAAAAGGGGAAGTGAAATGAGCAAACATATCGACATAGTTTTTGATGGCCCTCCGGGTCCAGATGCGGGCCGGTTCGTCGAGGTCGAGGATGACGCCGGAAAGAGCATCCGCTTTGGCGAGTGGGTTGAGCGACTGGACGGCTACTGGGCGCTGCGGCTTTGGGCAAAGACCCACACGCACGTCGCTGGCACGATGGCCGATCCTCCGCAGGACATAGACCAGTGCGCCCGCTGCGGCCACGATATTCGGCACCCGATCCACGCCAGCAAAAATCAAATCCTCAGATGAATGTAGAGCCCGGGAAAATGACCGAATGCCCGCGTTGCCATAGCCCGCTGATTGTTCGCCTCAAGCGCGCTTGGCGCTGCTTGTGGTGCAATTACTCCTGCCCGCACAACTGAGGCCGCCACATTGCTCATGAAACGCGCCCGCAAGGCCATCGCCTCATCGTCCGAAGATCGCCGCGAGGCGGTGCGCCAGGAGCTGGAAGCCGTCGCCGCATCGCAACTCACCGACGTTGTGACGTGGGAAGCGGATGAGGACGGCCACATCACCGATCTCCAAATCACGCCATCGTCGAAATTATCGCAGCGCGCGAAACGCGGCATCAAGAAGATCAAGATCACGCCGACCAAATACGGCAGGGAGATCGAGATCGAAATGCATGACAAACTGTCTGCATTGCGTATCTTAGCGCGAGCCGAAGGCCTGCTCGAGGCTGGCGATGACGCCGATCGCCGCCCGACGATATCGGGCATTACACTGAGGGGGCCGGCGGTTGAGCCGGTGAAGGCAGACGATGGTGCGATCAGTGAAGCGGCCGCCGCTCCCCAAGGGGAAAAGGCAGGGGACGGCTGACACGGCCGCCCTCGCCGGCCTCGATTTCAATTTTACCAAGTCGCCAACTGTGTGGCGCTTTCTGACCGACGACAGTTTTGTTCGAGGCCTGCTCGGCCCTGTCGGCAGCGGCAAGTCTTATGCGAGCGCCGCCGAGATCATGCTGCGCGCCGTCAAGCAAGCGCCGTCGCCGCTCGACCACACTCGCTACACGCGGTTCGTCGTTGTCCGCAACTCTTACCCCGAGCTGCGAACGACGACGATCAAGACGTGGCAGGAGATCTTTCCCGAGAACGTGTTCGGCGCCATGCGGTGGTCGCCGCCGATCACGCATCACATCAAGTTGCCGCCCCGCGACGGCAACCCAGGCATCGACTGCGAGGTGATCTTCCTGGCGCTCGATCAGCCGAAGGACGTGCGTAAGCTGCTGTCGCTCGAGCTGACCGGTGCCTGGGTGAACGAGGCGCGCGAACTGCCGAAGGCGGTGATCGACGGCCTGACGCATCGCGTCGGTCGTTTCCCGACGAAGGCAAACGGCGGCCCGACCTGGCGCGGGATCTGGATGGACACCAACCCGATGGATGACGACCATTGGTGGTACAAGGTCGCCGAGCGGGAGCCGATCCGCGGCGCCTATCGCTGGTCTTTCTTCAAGCAGCCTGGCGGCGTCATCGAGGCTGTAGAAACTGAGGGGGCGCTCTTCGCCGCCGGCAAGTATTGGACAGAGAACCCCGCCGCCGAGAACATCGACAACCTGCCGAATGGTTATTACGCGCAGCAGCTCGCCGGCAAAAACCTGGATTGGATCCGCTGCTACGCACAGGGCGAATATGTGTATGTGCAGGAAGGCAAGCCGGTCTGGTCCGAGTATGACGACAGCCTGATGGTCGACGATCTGCCGATCACGCCTGGCGTCGACGTGCATATCGGCCTCGACTTTGGTCTGACGCCGGCGGCCGTCTTCGCGCAGCGCGTCGATGGGCGCTGGCACATCGTGCATGAGCTGGTGTCGTTCTCGATGGGCCTCGAGCGGTTCACGCATCTGCTGCTGTCGGAGCTGCAATCTAAGTTCAGGGGCTGCAAGCCATACATCTGGGGCGACCCTGCCGGTGTTAAGCGCGACGAAATTTTTGAGGTGACGGCGTTTGAGCATCTGCGATCGGTCGGCCTGCTCGCGCAGCCGACAGCGTCGAACGATTTCATGGTGCGCCGCGAGGCCGGCGCCTCGCCAATGCAGCGGCTCATCAACGGCAGGCCAGGCCTGCTTGTCGATCGCCAGTGCCACCGCCTGCGTAAGTCGCTCGCCGGCGGCTACTATTTCAAGCGCGTCGCAATGGGTGCCGGCTATGAGCGGTTCCATGACGTGCCGTATAAGAACGAACACAGTCACGTCGGCGACGCCTATGCGTACACGATGATGGGCGCCGGCGAACACAAGTTGCTGACGCGGGGGACGGCGCGCAGTCACTTCCAGCAATTCACGGCTCCAATGGATTTTGATGTCTTCTGATGACGGTAACGAATACCCGCGCGTGACGGTGGTGCCGTTCAAATGGTATCACGTCACGGCTATGGATCTGCGGCCGCAGGAGCGCGCCTACCTCGAGCAATTCCCCGACTATCTCGAGCGCGCCAAGGTGCAAGAGACGCGCGGTCCTTGCTATTCGGTGATCGTGCCAGGCAAGGGCATCGCCTGCTCCTGGGGCTTTACGCAGATGTGGGCCGGCGTTTATGAGGCGTGGATGCTCACGTCGGTCCTGGTCGAACGGTACCCGTATCGTGTGATCAGGTCGGCGCGCGAGGAAATGGACAAGGCCGCAATCGATCTGAAATCGCATCGATTGCAGATGGCGGTGAACGCAAGCTCTACGCAATCGCTCAAGTTCGCAAAGGCGTTGCAGTTCCAGGCAGAAGGTGTATTAACCTCATATGGCCCAGATGGGTCTGATTATGTGATGTTGGCGCGCATTTTGAAGAGGTCACCAGATGGCGGGTCTATTCGGCAAAAAGCCTGACAATTCGGCGCAGATCGCGATGCAGCAAAAGCAGATCGATATGCAGGAAAAACAGAACACCAAGCTCGACAGCCAGGAGCGCGACCAGAAAGCCCAAGTGCTAGCGCGCCAGCGCGCCGCCATGTCGGGCGGCTCTCGCGCCCTCATGAGCGAGGCCAGCCTAGGCACCGCTGATACTGGCGGTTCAGCAACCACCCTTGGATCGGCTCAGGCCTAATGGCGACGCAGCTCAAGCTGCGCCCCGGCATATCGCTCGACGGCCTGTCGTCGGGCGCGCGATCGATGGTCGACAGGATCCTGTCAACGACCGACCTGGGCAACCTCGATGTCACTAGCGCGCACCGCAACCCGTTCCTGAACTCAAAGGTCGGCGGCGCCAAAGGGTCGCAGCATATTCAGGGTAATGCGATCGACATCAACGTGTCGGGCCTGAACGACGACCAGAAGCAACAGCTCCTGAAATCGGCGATCGCCGCCGGCGCCAAGGGTGTCGGCATCTACCCGAGCGGCAATGCCATCCACCTCGACACGCGCCAGAACCCTACCCTGTGGGGTCCAGGCAAAAACAAGTATTCCGGCGTCCCCGTCGAGAAGGCGCCCGCCTGGGCGCAGCCTGTTCTCAAGCAGATGTTCGCTGGGAATACGAAGGTTGCACAAGCAAGCAATATGGGTGCGGCTGACACTGCGATGAAGCTCACGCCGCAGGAAAAGTTTTTATATGAGCGACATCTAAAAAACGTCACCGGGGGGGGCGGCTTCACAAATGCAGATGGCAGTCGGTCGACGTTAAAACAGACGACTGTGGGAGTTGACGGGAAGACGTACAGCATCCCCACCGTTTATGACGGGAAGGAGGTCTCTGCTGATGAAGCGTTTAAGCGCGCAAAGGACATAGGCCTTGACAAGTTCCCCTCCTACTCGTCGCCCGCCGAGGCGCAGAAGCGTTATGACGAGATGCACAAATACATGGAGCGGGACATACAGGGCAGATCGTCTCCTTCATCTCCCCAGGCCCCGCCCGCCTGGGCGCAGCCTGTTCTCAAGCAGATGTTTGGCGGGGGTAAATTTAATGCCGAAGGCGGTGATTACGATATGCAAACCGCTAGGGCAACTGGTATGCGCCAAGGCCCCGATGGGCACTGGGGATCTGTTGCCCCGCCAACAAATGATACAATTAGAAAATACAACCTTCCCGACAATTCTTATATTGTTTTAAAGGGCAAGACTCATCCGACGTTTGGCCTGGCAGTTAAGGCCGAAGAAGAACGCGGTAGCAAAGTAATAAAATTAGATGACAGATATTATTCTGTCCCTAAATCTTATGTGCCGCCGCCATCTGGATCTTTCGGGCCTGCCGCCCCGCAGGCGCCACCCGAAATAAAAAACGTCATCGCCGAGGCGTCGGCAAAGTTCGGCGTGAGCGAGGATCTGATGACGCGCATCGCGGCGCGCGAAAGCTCGTTCAACCCAGGCGCCACCAATCCGAAGAGCAGCGCCCGCGGCTTGTACCAGTTCATCGACGAAACGTGGAGCGGCATGGTCGCCAAGTATGGTGCTGCTGCCGGCGTGGCACCGGACGCATCGCGGTTTGACCCGAAGGCGGCCGCCCTCATGGCCGCGGCCATGACGAAAGAAAACGACCTCATCGTCCAGAAGATCTTTGGCCGGCCGGCATCGCCAGGCGAGCTTTACGTCGGCCATTTCATGGGCGGCCCGAAGATGGTGTCGATGTTGCAGCTCAACGAGAAGCAGCCAGACGCGCCGGCCGCCGTCGCCTTCCCGGCCGAGGCCGCCGCGAACCCCACAATCTTTTTCAATAAGGCCGGTGAGCCGCAGCCGGTCAGCGCCGTCTATGCGAACCTGACAAATATCAACACCGCGACGGGTGGCAGCTCTGTCGCGGCTGCGCCGGCCGGCCCGAAGGCCGATTTCAATTTTACACCGGTTAAGGGCGCGACGCCTGCCGTGCAACATGCATCACAGGGCAGCGTCGAGCTTGAGAGCGAGGTCGACCGCTTTGGCAAGCGCATGGGCGGCAGAAGGATGCTCGGCTGATGAACGCAAATGACATCCTCAAGCGCAGCGACGCCGCCTACGCGCGCAAGGAACAATGGCGATCAGTTTACCAGGATTGCTACGAGTTCGCGCTCCCGCAGCGCAACCTTTACGACGGCTCATTTGAGGGCGGCCAGCGCGGCGGCAAGAAGATGAACCGCGTATTCGACAGCACCGCGGTGCATTCGACGCAGCGTTTCGCCAACCGGATCCAGAGCGGACTGTTCCCGCCCTATGGCCGCTGGTGTCGGCTCGAGCCGGGGTCCGACATCCCCACCAACAAACGCATCGAGGCGCAGCTCGCCCTCGACATCTACGCTGAAAAGTTCTTCAGCGTGATCCGGCAATCCAATTTCGACCTCGCGATGGGCGAGTTTCTGCTCGACCTTTGCGTCGGCACGGCCGCCATGCTGGTGCAGCCTGGCAATGACGACATGCCTATCCGCTTTACCAGCGTTCCCGAGTACTTGGTCGCCTTTGAAGAGGGCGCCAACGGGACGCCCGACAACGTCTATCGCAAGTCGAAGATGAAGGCCGAGCTGGTCACGCAGACATGGAAGGATGCCAAGCTCGGCGAGGCCTTACAGCGCATCGTCGACGACAAGCCGACCGACGAGGTCGACCTCATCGAGGCGACCATGTTCGACGCGAAGAAGGGCGATTGGGACTACACGGTCATCTACGGCCGCGACCAGACACCGCTCGTCGAGCGCAAGCTCAAGTTCAGCCCCTGGATCATCGCGCGCTATATGAAGCTCGCCGGCGAGAGCCAGGGCCGCGGCCCCCTCGTCACGGCCATGCCAGACATCCGCACCCTCAACAAGACCGTCGAACTGCTGTTGAAGAATGCGTCGTTGGCGATCGCCGGCGTTTACACGGCGGCCGACGACGGCGTCCTCAATCCGCAGACAGTCCGCATCACCCCCGGCGCCATCATCCCCGTCGCGCGCAACGGCGGCCCGCAGGGCGAGAGCCTCAAGGCCTTGCCGCGCGCCGGCGATTTCAACGTCACCCAGCTCGTCCTCAACGACCTCCGCATGGCGGTCAAGAAGATGCTACTCGACGACACGCTGCCGCCCGACAACATGAGCGCCCGATCGGCGACTGAAATCGCCGAGCGCATGAAAGAGCTTGCGACCAACCTGGGCGCCGCGTTCGGCCGGCTCATAACCGAGACGATGGTGCCTGTCGTCAGCAAAACCATGCAGATCATGGACGACGAAGGCATGATCGACCTCCCCCTCAAGATCAATGGCCTCGAGATCAAGGTCGTCCCGATCTCGCCGATCGCCCAGGCGCAGCAGATGGGCGACATCGAGAAAACGATGCAGTGGGCGCAGATCGCGTCGCAGATGGGGCCAGAGGCGTCGGTCAAAGTTAAGGTCGGCGAGATCGCCGACTACATCGCCGACACGCTCGGCATCCCGGCCCGCGTTCGCGCGACGCCCGAGGAAGCGGCCCAGAAGCTCCAGCAGATGATGCAGCAGCAGCAGGCCATGCAGATGGCCCAGATGGCCGGCGCGTCAGGTGGCGTCGGCAAGGCCGTCGCCGAGGGCGCGATACAGGGCGGCGGCCAGCCGCCCCAGCAATAGGTGAGGGATGGCCGAAAGCGAGGGATGGGATTTTTTCGAGCCGCAAGGCGACGCGCAGGATCAGCCGAAGGACGAGATCGATGTCCTCATGGTTCGCACGTTCTCAACGGATGAAGGCCAGCGCATCCTGAAATGGCTGCGCCAGGTGACCATTGAAGCGCCGGCATGGGTGCCGGGGCAAGACCCGTCGTTCGGGTTCGCGCGGGAGGGCCAGAACAGCCTAGTGCGGGAGATCGAGCGGCGCATGATGCGAGGGAGACTATAACTATGGCTGAAGAGGATCTGTTGGGCGGCGCCGTTGCCGAGCCTGAAGCTGACAAAACCCCAGAGCAGACCGACGTGTCTCACCTCGAGACGCCCGCCGAGAAGCCTGCCGTCAATTTTGACGACGCCGCCATGCTGGCCGACGTGTCGAAATTTATCCGCACCGAGGACGGCAAGCCAAACTATGCCGACATCCCCGAAAAGTTCTGGAAGGACGGCAAGCCAAACCTCAAGGCCTTGGCGACCGCCCGCGCCGAGCTGGAGAAGAAGTTCTCCCGCGGCGATCACAAGGCGCCGGCAGAATATGACCTGGGCCTGATCAAGGAAGCCGGCGTCGCCGAGGACGACCCTATGGTCGGCGCCTACAAGCAGTGGGCGAAGGAGAACGGCGTCAGCCAGGACGCATTCAACAAGCTCGCCGCCAACTACATCGAGACGCAGAAGGCGCAAGCCGACCAGTTCACCATCAACGTCCAGGCCGAGAAGGCCAAGCTGGGGCCGCAGGCCGAAAAGATCATTGGCACACAAGTCGCCTTTGCTCAGTCTTTGGTGAAAAGAGGCGTTTTTTCGGCCGATGATTTTAATGAGTTCAAGGTTATGGGTGGCACAGCCGCCGGCCTCCAGGTTTTTATGAAGTTGCAAGAATACTACGGCGACATGAAGCGGATCCCGGTCGACGTGGCGGCGACCAGCTCGCAGCCGAGCCGCCAGGATCTCCAAGACATGGTCGCCGACCCTCGATACGAAAGCGACGCCTCCTACCGCCGCAAGGTGGAGGCGGCTTTCGAGGAAGCGTACAAAGACCAATAACACCCGCCGGGTCTTGCACGTCAGGTCGGCGCATGATATGCGTCGAACTGACGGTCAACCTGTTCCAGGCCCGATCACTGGCTGGCGCCCGATGGGGGTGACGTAATTGCCCAAGCGACGGCCCGCTCTGCGGTCACCCGACGCGACGAACCCGTTTTTAACCAGGCAAATAGGAGCTGTGCATGGCACAAGCTGTCTCTACTGCCTTCGTCACGTTGTTCGACGCCGAGGTCAAGCAGGCCTATCAGGCATCGCGCCAGCTCGCCGGCCTCACCCGCGAGCGCAATAACGTCGAAGGATCCACCGTCAAGTTCCCGAAGATCGGCTCCGGTAGCGCCACGCTGCGCGTCCCGCAGACCGATGTCACCCCCATGAACGTCAGCTACTCGCAGGTTACCTGCACGCTGGCCGATTGGAACGCCGCCGAATACTCCGACATTTTCTCGCAGCTTAAGATCAACTTCGATGAGCGCCGCGAGCTGGTGAAGGTCGTGTCGGCTGCGATCGGTCGCCGCATGGATCAGCTCGTCATCGATGCCATCGTGGCCTCGGGTACGTCGCTGGCTGTGTCGAACGATATCGGTGGCACCGACACCGGCCTCAACGTCGCCAAGTTGCGCCGCGCCAAGTCGCTGCTCGACAAGTCGAACGTCCCTTCCGAGGGGCGCACGATGCTCATTCACGCCAACTCTCTCGAGAGCTTGCTGGGTGAGACGCAGACCACGTCGGCCGACTACAGCTCGGTCAAGGCGCTGGTGTCGGGCGAATTGAACACCTTCCTCGGTTTCAAGTTCGTCACGATCGGCGATCGCACCGAGGGTGGCCTTGCCGTCGACGGCTCTCTCGACCGTATCGTCTATGCCTTCCACAAAGACAGCATTGGCTTTGCGGTCGGCATGAACATGAAATCCGAGATCAACTATGTGCCGGAAAAGACCTCCTACCTGGTCAACGGCATGTTCTCGGCCGGTTCCGCCGCGATCGATGCCGGCGGCGTCGTCGCTATCACCACTCGTGAAAGCTAAGGAGATATAGACATGGCTTTCTCGTCCACTGGCTGGAACACGATCGCGGCGAACAAGCGCGGCAACGCGCCTTCGCTGTATTCGTACAAGTCGACCGATACGCAGGCGACGATCAACACGGCGGGCTATTTCAACACCCTCGCCTCACTGTTGAGCGTCGGCGACGTGATCTTCATCTACGATGCGACCACGCCTTCGCTGGTCCTGTCGTATGTGAACGCGAACGACGGCACCACCGTCGACATCGCGGACGGCACCACCGTCTCGGCGACCGACACCGACTAAATGATACGGCGGCAGGGGTGACCCTGCCGCCGCACCCTTTCGGAGAGGCGCGGCATGTCGGTCGAAACTAAGCTGTCTATCTGTTCCGACGCGATGATGATGCTGGGCGCCTCGCCCATTTCCTCGTTCAGCGAAACCTCTGACGGCGCCCGCATCGCCGATCGTCTCTATGACGATGTGCGCGACAGCCTCATCCTGCAATATCCTTGGAGCTGGTCGGTCAAGAAGGTCCAGCTCGCCCGCCTCGAGGCGGCGCCGATCAATGAGTGGCGTTACAAGTATGCCCTGCCTGGTGACCTGATCGGCACACCGCAGGCCCTGTTCAACTCATCTGCGATCGGCGCCCGCCCCGTCAGGGATTGGGAGATCTACAGCGGCGGCGTCTACTGCAACTATGAGACGGTCTATATCGACTACCAGTTCACCGTCCCAGAGGCGTCGATGCCGCCCTATTTTCTGCGCGTGTTGAAGGCGGCCTGCGCGTCGATGTTTGCCATCCCGGTCACCGACAGCTCGAGCAAGGCCGACTTTTTCCACGCCATGACCTACGGCGCGCCAGGCGATAACATGCGCGGAGGCCTCATGCGTATGGCGATGACGATCGACGGTGGCAAGCCAACGCAGGCGATCGAGGATTTCCCGCTCATCGATGCGCGTGGGGGGTGACGTGCAGGTCATCCAACTACAAAACGATTTCACGACCGGCGAGATGGACCCGAAGCTACGGGCTCGCAACGATATCGAGCAATACAAATCGGGGCTTGCAAAGGCCACCAACGTAACCGTGCAGCCGCAAGGTGGCGCGAGGCGGCGCCCTGGCTCGAAATACATCGCTGCCCTCCCCGGCGATGCGAGCCAGGGCGCTCGCTGCGTCTCTTTCGAGTTCAGCGTCGCCACCAGCTACATGCTGATCTTCACCACCGGCCGCATGTACGTCTTCAAGGACGGCGCGCTCATTACGAACATCAACGCCAGCGGCAATGATTATCTTGCGGTCGCGTCGCTCACTGCGACGATCATCGAGGAAATGTGTTGGACGCAATCATACGACACGCTGATCGTCGTCCACGAAGATCTTGCGCCGATGAAGATCTTCCGCGGCGGCGCCGACGACGTGTGGACCGCCAGCTCGCTGACGTTTGACTATCGGCCTAAGTATGCTTTCACGGTGTCGACATCGACGCCGGCGGCATCCCTTACGCCGAGTGCAACAACCGGCAACGTCACCCTGACGGCGAGCGCGGGCGTATTCTCCGCGGGCAGTGTTGACCAGTTTGTCAACAGCATCTCGTCGTTCGGCCGCGCCAGGATCACAGAGTACATCAGCACCACAACGGTTAAGGCCCGCGTCACCATCCCGTTCTTCGACACGTCGGCGATCGCCAGTGGGAACTGGGAATATGAGACAGGATGGGAGGACTCATGGTCTGCGGCGCGCGGCTACCCGCGCACGGTCGTCTTCTACGGCGGCCGCCTTTATTTCGGCGGCTCCAAACAGCGGCCATCGACAGTGTGGGGCAGCAAGGTCGGGCAATACTTTGATTTCAACCCCGGCGAGGCGCTGGCCGACGAGCCTGTCGAGGCGACGGCCGACACCGGACAATTCAACGCCATCACCGATATGTACTCTGGCCGTTCGCTCCAGATCTTCACGGTCGGCGCCGAGTTCTTTTGCCCGCAGCCGACCGACGACCCGATCACACCGTCGACGTTCTTTCTCAAGGTGCAGACACAAAACGGCTCAAGGCCTGGCATCCGCGTCGCCAACGTCGAAGGCGGCACGATCTTCCTCCAGCGCCAGGGCAAGGCGCTGCAAGAGTTCATCTATAAGAGCGAGGAGCTGGCTTACACCGCCGCGAAGATCTCGCTGCTGTCGTCTCACCTCCTCAAAGACCCGATCGAGATGTGCGTTCGCAAGGCAACGTCAACCGACGAAGGCGACCGCCTACTGATCGCCAATGGCGATGACGGCACGATCGCCTGCTATACGCTGCTGCGCTCGCAGAAGGTCATCGCCCCGAGTGAGTGGATCACCGATGGCGACTACATCGCGATCGGCGTCGATGTCGACGACGCTTATGCTGTCGTTCACCGCACTATAGACGGCAACGAGGTCTATTATGTTGAGCTGTTCGATGAAGACACGCTGCTCGATTGCGTGAAGTCGGCGACCGTTGGCGTGTCGACCGCCAGCGTCTCTGGTCTGTCTTTCCTCGAGGGGGAGACGGTCAGCATCATACGCGACGGCGTCGTCGAGGCACAGCAAGCCGTTGCCAGCGGCGCGATCACTTTCGCGACGGCTGCGGAGGAGAGCTATCAGATCGGTCTATATTTCGAGCCGGTTATCAGGACGCTGCCGACAGCGCCGAAGACTGCGGCCGGTCCCATGCGCGCGGCCAGAAAACGCATATTCGACATCATCGTCGATCTGTACGAGACGCAGGATCTGAACGTGCAGGGCCGCGAGGTCGCGTTCCGCGCGTTCAGCGCACCTGTTCTCGATGATGCGGTCACAGAATACACCGGCCTCAAACGGATCGACACGTTTCTCGGCTATGAGCGCGACGCGCAGATCGAGATCACGCAACAGTCGCCGCTAAAAATGACGGTCCTGGGCATCGACTACAAGGTGAGCGTCTAATGGCATTTTTCGCACCACTGCTTGGCGGCGCCGGCGGCCTGTTCGGTGGTGCCACTGCTGTCGCCGAGGTTGGCGGGGCCACCGCCGGCGCCGCTGCCGGCGCAGCATCCGCTGGTACGGCAGCAGCGGGCGGCTTATTCGGCGGCGTCAATATTTGGCAGGGCCTCGGCCTTGCGTCGTCGCTATTCAGTGCTATCGGCCAGATGAACGCGGCCGAGGCGCAGGCGTCGGCCTATGAGATGCAGGCGACGAACGCCCTCATCGAGGGAAACCAGAAGGCGATCGAGTATCGGCGCCAGGGCAACCAGGTGCTGACCAAGACCCTCGAAACAGAAGCGATGATCCGCGCCAAGGGCGGCGCCGGCGGCATCGACCCGTTCAGCGGATCCATGCAGACGCTGGCCGACTATGCCTGGAACAAGGGCGCCGACGAATATTACTGGGCTCAAGAGAACGTGCAATTCGCGAAGAACATGGGCGAGGCTAATGCCGCCGGCTTCCGCTCCGCAGCGTCGTCGGCCAGAAGCGCCGGCATGTTTAACCTGATTGGTGGCGGCCTCATGGGCTTTGCAAAGGCGTTCAGCTAATGCCGGCAGATCTCCGATACCAGCCGCTGGGAATACAGAGCGCCACAGGCTGGCGCGTCACGTCGGCTGGCGGCGAGGCAGCGGCCAATGCGGCGAACACCCTCGCCGCCAACCTGGCGCGGATGTCCGACTTTGCGTTCGCGCAGGGCAAGCAGCAGGCGGCCGTCGAAGGCCGTGAGTATGGCGCCGCCAATCCTGTTACGCTCGAGCAGCTCAAGCAGGCGCAGGAAACCGGCGAGCCGCCGCAGATGCCTGGCAACACCTGGTCGACCTATGGGCGCGCAGCCCGCGAGGGTGCCCTGTTCTCATTGCAGAAGAACATCTCGATCGACGCGACGCAGAAGATTAGCGAGCTGCGCGTTCGCGCCGAGACGACAGAGATGCCGCTCGCAGATTACAAGAAGGAATTGGACAGCCTGACGAGCGGCTACGTCGCGTCTGTCTCCCAGGTGTCCCCATACGCGGCAGCCAAGGTCCACGCATCGATCGGCGCGACGGCGTCGCATGCATATAACACCTACGCAACAGAGGCGATCAAGAAGCATAAGGCGCAGGAGAAGGTCAGGACCGAGATCGGCGTCCAGGGCATCATCGATGGCATACCGGCGATCGTCGAGAGCAGCGTCGGTGCCGATGCGGCACAGGTCGCGCCAGGGTCGACAGAGGCGCCCGCGCCTCTCGAGAACCAGCTCGCGGCACAGCGCGTTATGGTCATGCGCTATGCTTATAGTATCGGCGACGCCGCGATGGCGAAAGAGAAGCTGAAGCAGTTCAATGATGCCGTCCTCACCGCGAAGACCGCCGTCATCGCCAAGTCGCTGCATGGTGACGACGGGACACCTACCCTCGAGAACCATAACCGGATCATGCGCGGCGATATGTCGGGCAACCCGACGCAGCCGTTGTGGGATAGCCTCGACGTGGAAGAGAAGAACCAGGTCAAGGCCGCCGTCCGCAAGCAACTGACAGAGAAGATGGCGCTGGACAGTTCTGTCGATGGCGCGAAAGAGCGCGACCGCAAGGTGGCGGTCGACAAGGCGCGCATCGACTTTGTCGAGGCATGGTCGAGCGGTGACAGGAAGGCGCAGGAGGATGCGCTGTCGAGCATGAAGCTGAACCGCGACGACAGCGGGTTTGAAAAATACAGCAACCTGACGAACAAGGAGAGCGCCCGCACCGAGCAGGGCTTGAACCTCGTCCTCGAGAACCAGCTCGTGCGCGGTCTGCTCACTGTCAACAAGGTGATGCAATACGTCGAAGAGCGCCGCCTGTCGGATGAAGACGCCAAGGGCTTTCTCGCCAAGGTCAAGACCGCCAACGACGAGCAGATCAAGGACGCCCTGGTCGTCGTCAAGAACACGGTCGGCTATCCCGATCGGCCCATGATCAACCCGAGCGCCGAAGACCGGCGCGCCATGCAGCGCGTCGCGACGATCCACAATGCAATGATCGCAGCGAAGCGCGCGGCCGACGCCAGGGGTGTGCCGTTCGATGCGTACAAGTTCGCGCAGGACGAAACCGACAAGATCATGAAGGCCGGCCCTTCAAACGAGGATCTGCGCGCCGCCGAGAACCAGCTCAAGGGCATGCGTAAACGGTTCAACATTCCAGAGGGCGCCTCGCTGGCCGAGACGAAGACGGCGCTCGACAAGCGCCTTGCCAGCGGCGCTGCCCAGAGGGGCGGCGTCCAGCTCTATTACGACGCGATCAAGCTGCTCGAGGGACCCGGCTCAAAATGACACTAGAAGAGGCGATGGGCGATAGCTGGGACAAGGCCGCGAGCGGCCAGCCCATGCACCTCAATGCGGACGGCACGGTCGGCATCGAGCTGCCCGAGATCATTGTCACGCCCAACGATACGCCGCAGCCGGCTGGAGAGAGCTGGTCGCCTGACGCGCCGAAGGTCATGGACACGCCGCTGCCGGCTTCGCCTGTCGGCCAGGTCGACACGCTCGACTTTGGGCCGCCGCCTGCCTCTTACGACCCCAACGACCCGAAATACAAGGGCAACCTGTCGCTGCGGTCTGAGCCTGGCGTCGTCGATGACACCAAGCACTGGATCACCGAGCAGCTCAGTGGCGCCGGCATGGATCCCTACAATGCGCGGGCCATCTCTGAAGGCCTCCTGGGTGGCCCCAATGCGGTCGGCCTGGTGCATGCCATCGCGATGGCGGCAGGCGGCGCCGCAATGGTAGCCGGCAGTCCAATCACGATTGGTGGTGCGGCGATCGCGTCTCTGCCGTCAATGGTGGCCGGCACCGCTGAAGGCCTACACCAGGTCGCTGACGGCATTAAGGGCGTCGTCGCCGGCGATGACGGCGCCGGCTTGCAGACCGGCCTGGGCGTACTGTTCACCGCCCTCAATGCGCTGGGCCTGTCGCAGGGCAGCAAAGAGCTGGCGAAGGTCGTCGGCCCCGAAGCAGCGCGCCTCATCTCCGAGCTGCCGCGCATGGGCACCGGCGGCGCGTCGATCGAGAAGGTCACCGGCATGATCCCCGAGCCGCAGACGCTGATGGCGGCAAAGATCGTGCGGGCGCGTCGCGGGACGATGACGACCTTTAATAAGGACAGCGGAGAAACCAGGACGCAATTCGCAGAGCGCCTGAATAGAGAGGCGCCGATCGTTACGACGCCCGACGAGTTCGTCAAAACCTACGGCGAGATCCCGGCTCTGCCGCCCGAGGCACCGTCGCCGGCCGTCGCATTGCGAACCGGCGCGGCCGTGATGGCGCCAAAGCTGGAGGGTGGCACCTTCAACGGGCGCGACACGTTCGCGTCGCCGTTCGCCCAGGTCGGCGGGTATTTTGACAGTGTTGTCCGCATGAAAAACGGCGGCATGCCGCGCACATGGGAGAACCCGAAGAACCAGGCGCAGATCCTCGACGAAGCGTATCAAGAGGTCAGGCATCAGCTCAATCTCGGCGATCCAAAGTCTGCGAGCTTTACGAAGCAGACGGGTTTCGGTTGGTACGATGAAGACATCGTGCGCGCGTTTGAGCATGCCGGGTCGGTCATGCCAGAGCTGAAGCCTGGCACACAGTTCGGCGTTCAGATCCCGCACGGTGCTGGCCTCGACAATGTCACGCCGGCGCAGGCCCGCACCCTGGTCGCCGCAGTGGGTGCGCCGCAATCGTTCGGCAACCCCGCGGGGCGCAACAAGGACATCGCATTGCAGGCCTACGAGGTCTTCAGGCGTACCGGTCAATTCCCCGAGAAGGGCATCGTGCTGGACGAGCTGGGCAATGTTCAGTCGACCGGGAAATACTGGACGCAGCGCGGCGTCAGCGAGCAATACATTGCCGTCCTCAACACTCTGATCCGAGAGGTCGGCCCTGCGAAGGCGGCCGATTGGCTAGTGACGCCACACGCGATCCGCGAGCTGCGCGAGCTGAAGCGCCGCGCGACGAAAGAGCTGGGCGACGTTGTCTTCAAGGGCGACGGCACGATGAATGTGAGCGGCAAGGCCGCGGACGAGAAGCCTGGCGCCTTCATATTCGGGCCGAAGGGCGGCCAGTTCATGGGCAATCTGCTCGGCTTCCCCGGCACAACGACAGATATGTGGTACAGCCGCACCTGGAACCGCTACGCCGGCACGTCGCGCGAGGGGATCGGCGCCCTCGGCGACACCGGCCTGGTCGAGCAGCCCCGCAACCTGGTCGAGCGCGCCAATATGGCCGACTTGAGCCGCAAGCTGACCGGTCGCCTGGCGTCGGAACAAGACCTTGTTGCCACCCTCGGCCGACCGCCAACAGAGCGAGACACGCAGGCGATCTTGTGGTATTTTGAGCAACAGCTATACAAGAGCCTCGGCATCAACGTCACGCCGCAATCGTTTGGAGAGGGAGCCGCGACATATGCAGCAAGAGCAAAAGCCCAAGGTGGCACCGGCATCAAGCGCGCCACGCCCGATAAATCAGGCGGCCGGAAGTGATATTATGACCGACCCTGAGATGGCCCATGCTCATCTGATGAAGATGATGATCGACATGGAACGGCCGACCATAAAGGGATATCTGCCGGCGTCGCCTGTCACCAAAAAGTGACAGGTTCGCCTTCATGTATAAAACCTGATAGGACCGATTGATGGCTCTACAAGGCGACAGCGCAGATGCCGGCGCGATCATGGAAGGCCTGAAGGGCGGCGCCGAGGAAAGCGCCGTGCCCCTGGCCGCCGTGGCTGCGATGCCTGCGTCGCCAGACGACGGCGTCGAGCTGCCGCCTGCGCCATCCATCACTGAGGTGCCGGCGCCCTCTGAGTTCATGGATCCGACGAAGGCCGACAACATCCAGGTCGCCGGCCTGGGCGACAAGATCGTCGGCGCCATCAAGGGCCGCATCAGCAAGGCCGAGAAGAAGCTGACGCCGCCGCTCAAGCCTGACCCCGTCCAGTTCGTCGGCGACACGGCGATCGTGCGCCCGCTCGAGCAGGGCGAGATCGATCGCCTGTCGACGGTGTTCGACCCGAAATACACGAAGGGCATCAACCTCCCCCGCATCGCCGACGAGATGCAGATCCCGTCCCTGGGCGAGTACCTGCAAAAGCTGAAGGACGCCAACGCCGGCCTTTTTGAGGAAGCGCGCCGCGGCACCCTGAACTTTGAGGCGCTCCTCGATAAGGCCCAGGGCAAGGATGTCGACGGCGTCATCTACGGGTGGCTGAAGCGGGCGCCGGGCACCGGAGCGCCGGCAGAGGATGTCCTGGCCGGCCTGCTGGCCGCCGTGTCTCTGACCAAGGAAACGCAAGGCGCCTGGCTTAAGGCGTTCAGCGAGATCGACCCCGTTCTCAAGGAAGGCGGCCTACGGCGCGCCGCGCAGATGATGGCGGTCGAGGCCGAGCTTTACGCCAAGATCAGCGGCGCAGGCTCCGAGGCTGGGCGTACCCTCTATGTGCTGTCGCAGTCTTCTAAGATGGCAGGCGTCGACCTGGCCGGCCGCGCCGATCAACTCGCCAGCATATTCGGCGCACAGAGCGCCAAGGACATTGAACACGTCGGCATGATGTATCTGTCGATGCCTAACCCGTCAGCCCGCGCGCAGTTCGCCAAGGACGGCTTCATCAATAAGTCGATGGACGTCCTCACCGAGGTCTACATCAACTCGCTGCTCAGTGCGCCGGCGACGCACATGGTCAACGTCGTTGGCAACTCGGCGTTCATGGCGACCAAGATTGTCGAGACGGGCCTGGCCGGCGGCATTGGCAAGATCCGATCGATGATCACCGGCAACCAAGACCGCGCCCGCTTTGGCGAGGCGTGGGCCCAGATCCAGGGCATCAAGGACGGCTTCGTCGACGCCCTGGTGTTGAGCGGCAAGACCCTCTGGACAGAGATGCCGGCCGACATGGTGTCGAAGATCGACACGCGAACGCGGCGTGCGATCGGCACCACTGGCGATATCGGCGAGATCTACAATGAGTTTCGCGGCGGTAACTATATGGCCGGCGCCGTCAATACGGTGGGCGTCGCCTACCGCCTGCCTGGCCGCGCGCTGCTGGCAGAGGATGAGTTCTTCAAGGGCGTCGGCTATCGCATGGCGCTGCACCAGGAGGTCCACGTCGCAAAGTCTCGCGTGTATGACGAGGCGATCGCCGCCGGCAAGACGGCGCAGGAAGCGATGTCAGTGGCTGCGGCCGAGAGGGCCCGCCTCCTGGCAGACCCGCCGCTCGGCATGGTCAAGACGGCGCAGGACGCCGCCCGCGAGATGACGTTCCAGACGAGCTTCGAGCCTGGCAGCGCACTGGCCGGCGCGCAGGCCTTCCTGTCGCACCCCGTCGCCAAGCTCTTCGTGCCGTTCTTCAAGACGCCGACGAACATCGCGGTGGCCGTCCTAGAGCGCACACCGCTTGCATTGTTCGGCGCCGAGACGCGGGCAGCTCTTGCCCGCGGTGGCCGCGACGCAGACATGGCGATGGCCCGCATCGCCACCGGCTCGATGGTGATGGGCGCCTTTGCCATGTACGCATCCGGCACCGAGGACGACAAGATCATCATCATGGGCATGGGCCCGAGTGATCCGGCCGCTCGCGATGCGATGGCCCGCAAGAAGATCTTGCCCTACTCGGTCAATCACCGGAACGATGACGGCACCTACACGTCGATGAGCTTCGCCCGCGCCGAGCCGTTCAGCGCCCTGCTCGCGATGGCCGCCGATTATGCCTACTACGCGCGCTATGAAAAGGACCAGGGCGTCCTCGAGGATCTGTCGATGGCGGCGGTGGCGTCGCTCGAGAATTACATGATGACGCAGCCCATGATGCAGGGTGTCTCTCAGATCGCGTCGATTTTCCAGATCAAGGATAACAACGAGCGGGCGAAGAAGACGATCAAGCTATTTGCCGAGCGATCGTCGGCCGCCGGCCTTAGCCTGCTGCCAGGCAACAGCTCTGGCGCGTCGGCCGTGTCGCGCATGATTGACCCGACACAGCGCAGCAACAAGCTGCCAGAGGACGGCCTGTTCGGCGAGGATCCGACGCAGGGCAATAGCATATCGAAGGGCTTCTACAAGGCCCTGCAAAAAGCCAAGGCAAACAATCCCTATTTCAACTCCAATCTCGAGCCGCGCCTCAATGAGTGGGGCGAGGTCATGAAACAGGGCGACGGCTCTGTCTGGGATTTCGTGTCGCCGTTCAAGATCCAGAAGACAGAGCTTAAGCCTGTCGACGACGAGCTGATGCGCCTGGGCGGCGGCTTCCAGCCGACCAAGGACAGGATCCAGGGCGTCGATCTCAACGCAAAACAATTCAATCGACTGATCGCCTTGACCAACGAGCTTGACGAAAGCGGCAAGCTGCCTGGCGCCAAAGGATACAACGCCGGGACGGCCCTACAGCCGACGCTCTTGAAGCTGATGGCAGACCCACAGTATGCCGCCCTCAACGACGAGGCAAAGGTCGAGCAGATCAACCACATAGTCTCCCTCTACAGGCGCGGCTCACGCCAGCAGTTGCTGACCGAGGACACATTCCTCCAGGCGAAGATCCAGAATCAATGATGACGCGAGGCACCCATGTCTGACTATTCAATCAACGCTGTCACGCGGCGCGTCGTCTACACAGGCAG
>ERZ890604.122-NODE-122-length-29410-cov-13.148629_pt1 | contig 29410 bp, 18 predicted proteins | sample MGYA00521097_ERZ890604 | MGnify/ENA primary metagenome ERZ890604 (study PRJEB32303, sample SAMEA104408625) | aquatic metagenome | biome: Brackish water; feature: Chemocline; material: water | place: Baltic Sea | collected 2014-10-26T21:54:00 | depth 120 m ... | reverse complement strand
AATATCACCTTCGGCTAGTTGCCAAATAAACATTGAAACCAAATCTTCCTGGCTTCTAGCAAGTAACATGTTTCCAGTTGCAGGAATTCCTGATTGGAAGTTATCCGAAACAGATGGATGCTTACCGTTGTTTAATGCCTGGAAACCATAATCCCACCAAGAAACGAAAGCAGGTCTTTCAGAGAAACTCTCATCGGTATCTTGATTTGCCAGCCAATCGTAAGCACGATTCCATCCTTGGTCATTGAAACCAGAACCGAAAGAGCCGAGATACCAATTCCCATCATATGGGCTGCTATCTAGCAATGAAAAACCGAAATCATCCCATCTTAGGATATCTGGCACCAAATTGTAAATATTTTCATCCATTTCACTTTCGCCCATAGAGCGAGGCATTGCTGCATCTATACCATATGTAGCATGTTGACCTAGCAGCATAACCATTACTAGCAAGATTGCAGAGAATGAAGGAGTTTTCCAAACGGCTTTCCTCAATCCCGTGATTCTGTCAGCAGGAGTACGAATTCCGAACTTTCTCCAGGAACGATTCAATCCTTCCCAATTAGACCACTTCCAAAGTGATGCCATTCCTGATGCACCGAGGATAGCAATTGCTGGTGTTGCGTTGAACATGAAACGTGCTGCATTCCAAGACATGAAACAAGCAGCGAAAATCCAGATACTGAAAACAACTGATGTTTGTTTACGAGTTCTTAGTCCGTCCCATGCTAATAAAACACCCATTGCCAGTGAGATGACAAACAAAATAGGTCCGAATGAGGCAAATAATTGTCCTCGCTGTGGGGCATTCGCTTCAGCAACAGTATCGAAAATCTTGGTCTTGGCGAAGTAACCAGAACCAGTTAATAGAACATCCCAAGCATTTGAGATTTCGAAGAACTTCAATACGAATAAGATACCAAAGAAAACAATTCCTCCAATCAATAGCGTTCCAAGTACGAGTAACCAAGGCTTGTCTCTAAATCCGATTGTTACATATGAAATTGCTATTGTAAATCCTAGAATGAACAAGAATGGTTGCAGACCTGTTCCATCGAATACTAAATCTAATTGTGGATGTCCATAGAATGGTAATGCCATCATCAAATTAACAACTAGCATTGTAAGGAACAATACGTTTAGTGCTGTAGAATCTCTGCGACGGAACATATTCAGTGCAACTTGAACTGCATATGCGATGAAAAGAATAGAAGGTCCTACAACGAAACCCTTCCAACCCAGTGATACAACACCGAATGCCACTCCCGCTAATACTGCATTTGCAAACGCAGCTTTACGTTGAGTCATAACATCGTTGACTGAACTAATCAAACCACTGAGACTGGAAGAAGTTGTTTTTGAAAGACGCTCACTTCCGGCATACTTGACTGCTCTAAGCCAATACATGAATCCGATTGTAATGAATAGCAATACAAACGCATCGTGATCTGCGAGAGCCCATGTTGTGTGAGAGATATGGGCTGGCATAAATGCGATAAGCCATGCAGCGAGAACTCCGGCAACCTTGCCAGAGTGATCTCTTGCGATTGCAGCTACTGGAAGAATTGTTAGTGCACCATAAACTGCAGGCAGACCTAGCATACTCCACCAAACTGCATCAGAAGCATTTTCGCCCAAGAATGGAGTAAGAATCATTGCACCTACTGCCAAAGACCATGTGAATAACGGCGGACGTGGGTTTATTCCACCTACGGGGTAAAATCTGTCAGCATCAAATACTAGATGAGCATTATTTGCAAGAATATAATCTACAACTCTCTTCATGTACCAAGGGTCAGAACCACCAGTCATGTCCCAAGTTTCAGTTCCAGCGGAATTCATTGCAGGGATTATGTACCATTGCACACGGATTATTAATCCGAAGAAAAACGCCATACCTATCATCAAGGATGCCCAATGAGCATTCCAAAATCGGCGAGCACCAGAGTATTCATGGTCTTCTAAGTTAGCCCATCCACCATACTTTTCGTGGGTTGAAATCTTGTAAATTGCAAAACAGATGAAGAAAGTAATACCAAACCACGTGATTGCACCCCAAGAACCTTCAAGTTGTGAGTTGGACCAAAGTCCTGCCTCATTCCAACTCGAAACTTGGAATAGGGCCCACATTGAACCCAATAGCATTGCACGTGTATTCCAGCGTTCGCTTACCATTCCTGCAACAATTAGTGCAACTAATCCTGTCATGAATGAAGCCCAATAACCAATATATCCGCTGTAACCAGCTTCATCAGTAACTCCAAGTTTGTCAGCAAGAGATACATCATTGAAGTGCCAAAGTGATGCGATATGAGCTAATGCCCATACAGCAAGAGCAATTTGTAGTGGCAAATTACCTTTATTATATCCCCGATAATTAGATCCAACAAATGAGAACCATCCATCGTCTCCTGCTGTGGTCAATTTCCCACGAGCAAAGGTCGCAACTAAAGTTCCAATGATAATGGCGATGGTAAGGTAAGAAAAGAAAACATAGGCAATTGCAGATCTTTCCATGTTTTGGACTAATGTCGCTCCGCCGCCTTCCTTCACATATGTGTAGACATGGTCAGGTGAAAAAGAACTAGTTGCTGCTTCGACCATAATTAGGGCGAAATGATATCCAATCGCCGTAAATGTCAAAATTGTTAATATTTCAGATCTTCCTTTAGATTCTAACATCTGTCCGAAAAAGACTACCAGGAAGAAAATGCCAGCATTTACAGCACCAAATGATGTGTATGAATTTATAATTTCAGCACCAATTATTGCAACAAACAGAGAAGCGAGGGATAGATTCATGTTTGTCAGCATTTCATTTTCTCGTAGGACACGAGGTAGGGTTGCAACTATGCTGGCAATAATAACTATAGCCATAGGTGCAAGGTTGTTCATATTTAGATCAAAATTAATTCCTGTAATCTTGATGGCAGCGATTGCAAGCAGCATAGCAAGTGGCCCAATTAGCCACGCTAGGAATGGTCCTTGCGAAGTACCTGATTTTTGTTCCATTTAGTTTCCCTCAATAGTTTTTGCTTACAGTCTAAAGACTGAAGCGAGTTCGCCACTTGAGAGCCCCTCTTAACAGTGACGGGATACTCACAACAACGACCTGCTAATCAGTGACCCTTTTAGATACATTTTACGGCTTCTTATTTTTGCAGTGGAAACCATCGCCGAAGGCATCTATATTGCCCCGGCAAATTGCACCGAAATCAATTTACTGCGTTATAATTACAATGCTCTATGCCCAATATCGGTTCTGTAATGTGAGCCTTCAAGTTCAATTTTAGAAATCAATTGGTATGCGAGATTCTTGGAATCTTCCAATGTATCCGCCAAAGCCGTACATGACAGAACCCTTCCGCCAGTCGAGATATAATCACCATTATCATCCAGCCCAACGCCGGCAAAATTAATCCACACATCATTCCCAGGAGTATGAATTATCTCGTTACTTAATCCATTAATCAATCTCCCTTTTACAGCAGATGCTGGATAACCTTCAGCAGCAAGAACGACGGTTAGTGCTTGCTTATCGAAGAATGTGACTTCTTGTTTGGAAAGGCCATCAGTGGCTGCAGAATACAACAATGTGTAAAGATCGGAAGAGATTAGAGGTAATGTTATTTGGCATTCCGGGTCACCAAAACGAACATTAAATTCAACAACATAAGGGTCTCCTGATTGTGTGATCATTAGACCGACAAAAAGAACTCCTCGGTATGGTATTTCTTGGCTAGATAAATATGTGTGCATAGGTTCAATAATTCGCTCAATTACTCTTTGATAGACCGATTCTGTAACGACTGGCGCGGGGCAATAAGCACCCATGCCACCGGTGTTAGGACCGAGGTCACCATCATATGCACGCTTATGATCTTGAGAACATGGTAAAGTAACGAATCCAGTGCCGTCCATTACTACGAGCATACTGGCTTCTTCACCCGGTAAAAAATCTTCCAGCAAAACCTTACCATCTGAAGCGATTGATGTACTGATAAATTTCTTTGCTTCCAATCTATCAGAGGTGACAACCACACCTTTCCCACCTGCCAATACATCTCTTTTGACAACCCATGGGTTTCCCGAAAAGTCGTTTAGTGCTGCATCAATATCTGAATTGCTATCCAGTACATGAAAAGCTGCAGTCGGTACACCTACGCTATCCATTACTTGTTTTGCATGCAACTTTGAACCTTCCAAGTTAGCCAATTTAGCAACCGGTCCAAAACAGGGGATATTTGCGACCGATAATGCATCAGCCAATCCACTACAGAGAGGTGCCTCTGGACCTGCGACCACCAAATCTGCTCGCAAACCTTTTGCTAGTTCGACCAAACCGGTAACGTCGTCTGCTGATATTGAATGATTTGTTGCAATGCCGATAGTTCCCGCATTTCCAGGGGAACAATGAATTTCAGAGACTAATTGAGATACAGACAGTTGTTTACAAATCGAATGTTCTCTACCGCCGCTTCCGACTACAAGAACTACGCTTCCCGCCATATCACGAGGTCAATGACGGCACCACATAAGCAAATCGCGTAGATATACTGCAACTAATGAACAGATATAGGGGGTTTATTCATAAATCTAATCACTTTGGCAAAAATATGACCTCAGTATCAACGGCTTCGCAATACACTGAAGAGATTGTTTCCGAATTGGGGCTTGCTTGTGCAGCGCTCATGGTATTGTGGCTCTACTTGCCGGGATTTTTAGCAAATACATATGCAATGTTGTGGGGCAAGTGGCTACCAAAAACAGGTTATGGCCCATGGCCTATTGATGGGGGTAAAAATTGGAAAGATGGCAATCGAATTCTAGGCGATGGTAAAACTTGGAATGGCTTGATCGGTGGATCTCTCACTTCTGGACTTATGTCAATGCTAATTGTGATGCAGATGGGCGAACCTACTGCGATTGGAGAAACTAGCGCCTCTATATTCATTCATCCGTTAACTGGTTACGAGGGTAGTTGGTGGGACACTGGGTCATCTCTCTCAAGTGCATTCATATTGGGTACTTTTCTTGGATTTAGTTGCTTGTTAGGTGACTCTGCAGGTTCGTTCTTAAAGCGTAGAAGAGGCCTAAAGAGAGAAGGAGATATCTCTTCTAAAGCCCCACTACTCGACACATTACCATTTGCAATAATGGTATTTGCATTCGGATTAATATTCTTAGGGCATGCTTTAATTTCTTCGTACCATTTGTTCATTCCAATGCTACTGATAGTCGTAATAACACCAATATTACACAGAACTTTTAATGTAATTGGTTACAAAATCGGCTGGAAAGATGTCCCATATTGAGCATTACATTCCGGCAAAGCATTGATGTGCAGGCGTCAAGTCAATCATCACATGCGCCAAGCACTATTTGCCACTATCATTTTGTTAATGGCAACCTTTTCAGCAATACCTTTGACCTCGGCTACCGCTCCTAGTGGCGACTCAGAAGAAACAATTTCTTCGGCAACTATTTGGGATGAAGATGGTATATTAAACGGAACTTTATTGATTGAATCGGGTTCATCACTGACAATAAATTCCAATGTTTCTGTAATTAGTGGTTCTAGTATTATGGTTGAGGATGGTGCGTCATTAACTTTGAATGGTAATCTAGTTGGCGCAGAATTGGATTCATTAATTAGACTTCAATATGATTCAAGATTACTCTTTAATCTTGGAGATGTTGCTGAATCAGGAACAATGAGAATTGAATTCGACCATCAAATCGCTTCCGGGGTTATATTCAACATCACTGTTGGAGAAGAGGTAACCAATGCATCAGGAGAACAATTTGTTGATATTACTGTCCCTCTTAATGGAGACGATATTTATGTCAACTTCTCTATAAGTTCATTTTCAACCACCCATATTACTTCCGTTTCATTTGCACATAGTGGAGATACTGTTGTGACATTTAGTCCACAAGAAATGAATTATGATAGTGCAAGTTTAGTTTGGCTATCTTCTTCTTTTGACCTGAGCGTACTTGGAGATTTTACAATGGATTCTGCGACTTTAGATGGTGCTGATTTAAATTGTATTGGAGTATGTACTATTACCAATTCACAATTAACTGGTAGCGCACCGATCAATATTCAAAACGAAGGTTCGCTATCTATTTCAGATAGTAGTATTTCCGGTTCACGAACCGATGAAGACATTATTGCCCATGATGCAGCAGGACTAAACTATGCCTCAAGCACTGGCACTGGTGGGGATACTGACTCTTGGATTCGCCTATTATCTGAAAGAATAATTCAGACCAATAGTAAATCTGTAAATGTCTACGAAGCAGGAATTGGATACGGCGATGATTCACGTTATGATATTACAAATGAAAGTGGTATTGTAGATATCGGAGGAAGTGAATTCAGACGAATTGTAGAATGGATGGATGGCGACGGACTACACCATATAGAAACAGGAGTTCTTACATTCACAATCACTTCAGGTTGGGGAGTTTTCAACACCACTATTGCAGCACCTCACACACCATATGCGGAAATAAATATTCCATTACCATACATTTCGATTGATACGATTGATTTGGAAAAAGATGTTGCTAATGTTAATGAAAGCATTGGTTTCATGCTGACGGTCAGTAACACTGGGGCTGCTGAAGCAACTGCAAATATTCGTTGCTATGTTAATGGAGAAGACGTTGATACAGCCCCTTCAACTATTACTGTAACCCTTCTTCCTGGTGAGAGCAAAAAAACACCTGTTAGTTGGTACTCATATGATGATGGCCAAAAGATTCTGGTTTGCAAGGCACTAGTACCAAACATTCTAGAGGATTTGAGTGAAGACATTACCAATACTGAAGGTGCAAGTTCACAAGAGGTATCCTGGATTTACAAAGAAGATGCAGCTGATGCTCCTCTTTTGATATATGGAACCATAGTGGTTGCAATTCTAGGTGGACTGTGGTTTTACACAAGAAACACTACTGAACATGAAATCGAATCTGAATCCAGTGTAGAACAAGAAAAGCAGTATGTTGAAGACCTTGAAGAAATCACCACAGAAAGCGATGAAGTTTGATCTTTAGAATACATCAAACTACTTGTTAATCAAGCGCTACAGACTTCATTTTCAGAATCTTCTTCATCAGATTCCCATGAAAGGTTCCAAGCATACTCATCGATGACTGTGGTTGGTGATGTTGAATACAAATCATTGGTAATTGTAACTTCAAACGTGTAACATCCATCATCATCATAAAACTTATCTCGTTCAAGATATTCTGCTCCAGCATCATCTTCAGTTGTACCTGAAAGTCCAAGCCAATACACTGTTTGTCCGGAAACAGTACCACTAACTTGACTATTCCATGTCGCATCAATACCATCGACAACAATTGTGCTGTGAGACCATACAACACTGCCGCCATACTTGATTTTAACATCCACTGAATAGTCAGTTGTAATTGTCTTGTAGGTGGAAAGTGAACTTTCTCCCCCATTTAACGGACCTTCACTAGGGTTCATCAAACCAAGGGCAAGTTCAATTCTAATACCTTCAACTACCACTCGAGACTGTTCATTTTCAGTAACTATATCGGTCACTGTAGAAAATTTGACTGAGGCATCATTTATTTCACGATTCATCAGGTCTGGAGTAATTGGAATTGTACTGGATTCGCCGTCCCCTGTGGTAACTGTCAATTCATAATTAGTGAGAGTTGAACTATCATAACTTTGCGCATTTGCAACAAATATATCCGATAAACTCACTTCAAATCTATGTAGATTGTTGGACATCTCTCCACTTTCAGTCCACACTTCAGCACCATCTGCGCTGATTGATGCTGTTACCGAACTAACAAAGAAAGAACCTCTAACTAAAAAAGTTAATTTATCATTCTTTTCATCTATTGATAGATCTGAAATTCCAGCGGCGGATCCACCTAGGGCCATACCAGCGAGAAGGGGTGTTGCAATTAGCAAAAGAGTACAGATTGAAAGAACGATGGTCTTTTGCCTATCAACCGCATCCCAAATCAGATAAAAAGAACCACCAAAGAGTGATAATGGAATAAGCCATAAAGGAATGAATCCGAGCAGATCTTGTAAGACCGATAATCCAAATAAGTTGAAACCTGAACTAGGCCACATTAGTATGAACCCGACTAATGCTAGGCCGTAGCCTATTTTTCCATTTATAGAAATATTAGCAAAACTAAATGGGTTGCCATCGCTCGAACTTTCATCTAGCATACCTGCTGAAGAATTGGAACTCTTCGGAGCATCTGCTTTGACTTTCTCTTCAATAGTTGCAGGCTCAATTACTTCAGCCTCAATAACAGTATCATCTTTGGTCGCATTCGCTTTATTTAATAATCCACTCACAAATATCAACTCCGCTTATACTGCCTTTACATCAAGGGTGTTATCAATCAAACCCTTGGAAGAGGTGATTCCGAGCCTAGTTTACAGGGTCAAGGAATATGCCGTTACAGCCCGGGAGCGCATTCGCGCCATTCGGAGATTCCTTCTTCTTCATCTGCGTTGAGTCGTCTACCCACTACTGCTGCAGCAAGAACTAACATTGAAAGAGCCGGTATCACTTCAAAACCAGGAAGATAAACACCACGCACATAGATGGTGATCATTTGAGACTCACGCATACATCCACCGTTCTGGCAAGCAAAGTCGGACTCTGCATAGAAATCTAGAACATGGTAAGCATCAGTCCATCCTTGGTTCTTAGGTGTACGAATCATTACACGCACTTTCTGTGGAGCGACCTTAGATTCTAATTGCACCTTAACCGCTGGTAAGTTGATAGTAAATCCTGCATCTTCTAGTGACTTACGTGAAGCATCAGTAATTCCAACCTTCATGAAATCAACTTGGTTTCCAAGATTGTATACTTTGAACTCAAAGTTTTTGTCGACCTTTGGCATCAATTGAACGAAAGGCTCTACTGCCTCAACTTGTACAAGAGAATACTGCTCAATATTGACAATTAGAGTATTTGTCGAATCTGCTTGATTTAGAGGAGGTACTCCATTGATTTCTTGAACTGTTGCAGAAATTGTGAGTTGCCTAGCTTGAACATCCATATATGGATCGGCTCGTACAGAAACTTGGAAATCAACTTCAGCGCCACCACCAACATACATATTTCCTGGTGAAGCAGTTGCCATTCCATCACTGGTAACCATGATTGCAACCTTCTCAATCCATGACGTTGGATTTTCAAGAGTACAGGTAGTATATCCAGATGGAATCGCACCAGGATTTACTTGAATGTCAATGTTATTTGGAGCGCAGGTTAATGAAATCGCCGCGGTAGGCGTAGGCGTTTGTGCAGCAACTGGTGTTGCGACTAAAAGAATTGAACACATATAGAGTGCAAACAAGAACATGGAACGCTTTAGTGGAGACACAGTAACACCTAACAAAGAAGGCCAACTAAGACACACTCATAACCATTTGGGGCAGATGAATAGAAAAAGTGCCCTTGGTTAAGTTTTACGCACTTACCAAAAAGGTCTTCCAGCCGTTCTTTAAGCCGGTTTTTCGATTATTAAAAAATAAAAAATTAGATTTAATCTAGCCACTATAATTTGATAGACTAAAGCGAAAGAGAGGGATTCCTTGCATAAGGTTCAAAATTGCAACCGCAACCCACGGCTTATCGGGCCTGTAGCTTAGTTGGTTGGAGCTCCCGGCTCATAACCGGGTGGTCAGGGGTTCAAGTCCCCTCGGGCCCATCTAAAATCTCTACCAAATCTGTTTATTTTGAATAGTTGGAAAGAGATGCCTGAGAGGGCTTTATCCATTCTCGTACCTTCGCTTCAACTACATCTCTTATCTCTTCTGGGACAAAAATCAATGCTCTTTCAAACGGTTGACTTAGCGAGCGAATAAGTGGCGATTTTTCAGCAGCATCGGAACCATCTTCCAATAAGATGCCTTGTATATATGGTTTGTATCCAATCTTGGAAATCGTTGAACAAATTACTTCAATCTCAGGGTCATATCCCGCTTCTTGGACCATTGCTCTGACCTTATCAAGAATCACATCACTCATCTCAGTTGTAAAACCATCAATCCTTAATGACTTGTGGAAATCTCTTCTCGACAATAGACGCGTTGCATATTCAGATAGCATTTTATCCTCATGTTCTGCCCAATCCGTTAGCACTACTTTGACATGAGAATCATTCAAAGTAGCATATCCAACTGCTGTCAATTCCTCTTCGATAAGCATCAATTCCAATTGTTTTGACAATTCCAATTTTCCTTGCTGTGCTAGGAAACGGGCTCGCGACAACAGATTCACTAGATATGATTGAGTTAACATGTTTACTTTATGAAAATATACTTGATGATACATGTGATAACGTGTCACCAAATATGCTTCTATTGCTGGCAGGCCCCATGATTTAACGAAGAAATGTCCATCGTCACCAACTCTTAGTGCCCTGATAACTCTTGCAACATCAAAACCACCAATTTGAGCCCCGGTATTTGCCTGATCTCTAATCATGTAATCCATACGATCGACATCTAATTGGCTAGAAACTATTTCTTTCAAAAAAGGAGGAATCGGAATTCCTTCGTGTATTGATTCCCCATCCATTATTGCAAATAAACGGAATAATCGGTGCTCACCTAATACTTTCTTGATTGCAATACCGATTTCGGTATTTTCACTCTCAAGCAATAACCGTCCCCAGTGTTCATGTGAATGAAATGTTGCATATACTTCTGGAGTTTCCAATAAGTGAGAATATGGAGGATGGCCAATGTCGTGTAGTAATGCTGCCAAGTGAACTAATTCTGCATCTGATTCATTCAACAACTCCGGATGCACTTCATTAAGATGAGTTGTTACTTCTTTTGCTAAGAAATAAGCACCTAGGGAATGGGCAAACCTGTTATGAGTAGCAGCGGGAAATACATATTCGCAAGTAGACAATTGTAGAATTGAGCGCAATCGCTGGAATTCTTTGGTGTCAATTATCGAGGCATGCTGCGCTGGAACAAGGATGTCACGATGTATTTCATCACGAATCACACGGTCACGCATAGCCATCCCCATTAAGCGGTCTTGTTTTCCATTAAAAAGGCCCCGTACGCAAAAAAACACTTCCGATTCCAGTAATTGCAACAGAATGGTGTAGGACAATACCTAAGCATCGGACTCATCTGAAAGCCATTATGGCAGACCCTCTCAAGAACATCATGCTTCGGATAACTGACGATAACCCCGAGACTCGCGGCCAGAAGTTATGGGTTATGTTTGCGCTTTCCCTGTTCTTAGTTGCCACTTTGAATTGGTATGCGATGGTTCGTGAACCTCAGGTCGTAGAGATTGCAGATTTAGTAGAATACACTCAGGAAGTTGTTTTGGTTGAGGGGACTGTAATTTCTTGGATTGAAGACCGTTATGGCAATGGAGAGGATCGTGTCGATATAGTGCTTGAAGATGATACTGGTGTTATTCAAATTCGTTGGTATTCCACTGGAGAGATTCCCCCCATAGGTACCAATGTTACGGCGATGGGTGAGGTTGTCGACTATAACGGGCGATTTTACATGCAAGCAACTGGTTCAGGAGCATTTCATTGGGAAACAAAAGATTTACCGATTCATGAACGTATATCTATTTCTGACCTTGCAGTAGCACCTGAAGATTATGCTGGAAAGATAGTTACTGTAGAGGGATTCATTAGTGAATCTATCAGTCCTGATGCCGTATATACTTCGGCTTATTTGACCGACCATCCAGGTAACGCTGCTCATCAAATGAAACTTCTCATACAATCAGCGACCGGTGCATGGATTGAAGCCGATTCTAAAATCGAAGTCAGTGGCATGTTATCCTACCAAGAAACTGATCTGCGTTGGGCATTCCATATACAAGGTCCTGATATTTTATTAGACACCAGTTACCAACCCCAAATTAACTATTTGGAGTGGTCAGCAGAAGCAACTTGGAGTTATGAATCTGGAAGCAAAGTCAACATGTCTGGAACACTGCTCATTACAGATGGCGTTTGGCAATTAGTAGGCCCAAGTGGCGGTATAATTTGCGTAATTCCTACCGTCGATGACATGATTGAAGCAGAACTGCAAAATTACTCAGGTTCAATCCGTTCAGTTCAAGGGCGCTTAATGTGGAGTGATGATAGTAATTCATGGTGTATAGATGCCAACCAAGGTATGGGTCAAAATCTCGTTAATCCGATGACTGCATTATCAATGCAAGCAATGCTTTCAGCAGACCCTGCTTCGATGCTGCAATCTCCAAATACCCATTACACCATCAATACCTACATGAAATATGCATTTGAACCCCTGAACACTGAAGGTTACTTTGTTGACTCTCAGACCTATACCTTTGGTCAAACTAGTATTGCTATGACATTCCCAGGCCCACGTACAGAATGGATTGAATCTGGTCAAGGACTCGTAGCAGATGTCACTGTTGTGTGGGATGATGAAGACATGCGTATGCGGCTGATGGTAAACTCATACACCCTCAATGGTAACCCTCCACCTGCGTCGTCTATACTTTGGGATGATGGAGCAACACAATGGGGCTATTCCAAGAACCAGTTTGTGCTAATAGATGGAAAAGCAGCCCTCCATGACGATGGTTGGTACCTAGAACGTCCAGGTTCAGAACAATCGATCAAACTAAATGTTCGGGCCAATGCAATCGGAACCGATTCATTGCATGAAAATCAATCTCTTACATGGAATGGAAGACTACGCCAAATAGAACATCCAACTGAGTTGGCTCTAGTCTTTTCTCTTGATGGAGCAGATGCTTTGGATAAAGATGGAGACCGTTTAGCGGATAGTTTCGAAGATGCTACAGGATTCAATTCAAACACTGTTGATTCAGATGGTGATGGAATAAATGACCGCGAAGAAATGGAAAATGGAACTGGTCCAAACGGTGAAAACTCCTGAGGTGATATCATGCTTGAAGCCTATTTATATGAACTGAGCTGGATGTTAGCAGCCTTGTTTTTGGGAGTTGCAATGGGCACCCTTACCGGTATCATTCCTGGTTTCCACGTCAACAATGTTGCATTGATTTTACTTGCTTTGGCACCTGGACTGTTAAGTTTAGGAATTCCTCTTTCAGCAATTGCCGGTATTATTGTTTCAACGGGAACCGTACACACATTCCTCAATTACATACCTTCTGCGTTAATGGGGGCGCCGGATGCCGATCAGGCGCTGTCATTGTTACCAGGTCACAGAATGTTACTCTCAGGGAATGCCGCCCGTGGAGTGGCTTGGTCTGCCCGAGGATCACAACTCGGTTTGTTCCTTTCACTGCCACTTATTATTTTGGCACGTATTGCCTTTGGTCCCGAATTGGGTTGGTATTCACAATTGAGAGATTTATTACCATTCCTTTTATTTATCATCTCAGCATTATTGTTAGCGACTGAAACTACACGTCTTGATTGGCCAAAATGGTTGCAAGGTGTAACTTTCGGAAAACTCGGCACCGATTCTCGCTTGGCAGGCTTCTTTTCCGCAACAGCCTTTTTCTTGCTAACCGGACTTTTTGGCTGGACCATTCTTGGCCCGAGTTCACTACCAGCGCGCTCACCTCTCGACATGCCAGGAGCGAGTCTTTTACTCCCGAGTTTAGCCGGATTGTTTGGTGTAGCCAATCTGCTTGATATTTACGCAACAACTTCTCATTTACCACCACAGAAAGAGAACTGGGAATTACCACCGATTAGACCATTGTTGGTTCCATGTTTCTGGTCAGGGGTTGCAGGTGCATCGATGGGAGTTCTTCCTGGAATGACTGCATCTCAAGCAACTGTTCTGGTTATGGGTGGACGAAACGTAGTGGCCAAAATTCAAGGAAAGCAAGGTTTTGGAATGGATTGGGAGACCCGCCGACTGACCGAGTTAACCGATGATGAACTACTAGAAATTACAAAATCCGAATCAGAGGAGGGTGTCGAAGGTCCCCAAACCAAGCAGGACTTGGAAATTATTGCAATACTTTCAGCAGTGAATACCGCCGTTACAGTATGTGTACTTGGATTCCTCTACATCATTGGACGTTCACGATCTGGAGCAACCTTGGCACTCAAAGCGATGTACCCTGTTGATACATGGAGTAGTCTTGAACCAACTGCGGATTTCATTCGCTTGTTGGCCATTACACTTGCTGCTGGTCTAATGGCTATGCCAATTATGCGTTATGTCGGAAAAGGTATGTTGCGACTTCACGCTGCAATTCCATTGCAGCAGATGATTATGGGAGTCATCGTTTTCGTCGCAGCTCTGGTTTTCGTTAGTACTGGTTTCATCGGATTAGCAGTTCTCATCGTGGGAACCATGCTTGGGCTCTTACCTCCACGGTTAGGTATTCGTCGTAGCCATGCAATGGGTGTAATTTTGGTACCAATTACCTATCTATTATTCCAAAACTTGGTTGATAATGCAGGTTATCTTTGAACTCCGATTTACCAACAAGACCTAATCTTCCAATTGATTAGCGAGGGTAACTATGAAGGCCTGAACCCAAGTGGCAATTTACCGGTGAGACCATGCATGGACGTTCAATTTTTCTTGTCGCACTTTTACTTTTGATGCCAATGTCACAACTTATTGATATTAGCACAGCATCTAGCGGCCGAGCAATGGCTTGTAGTGGAGACATCTGCCTATCGGAAACAATGCCCGACCCAAATGGATATGACAACGCGTCATGGCCAGGTGGTGAATGGGTTGAACTGCATAATTCGGGTACAACCGATATTAGTATCCTAAATTGGGTCTTAAGCAATAAGGCCTCTAAAACTCTTATCTTAAATTCAACTACAATTGTTGACTATGATTCTCAAAACTCTTCATCTTGGACCATCACTGCAGGAGATTATATGTTAATTGCGAGAAATGGTACTCCCCAGTCGCAATTCTATCTCTCAAATACTGCTGATGCACTTGACCTCTTTGATTCATCGGGGACTAGAGTAGACCAAGCCAGTTGGAATGGTTCAAACTCGGGTAGCAGTAAAGTTGCTGACCCAGCAAACGCTGCATATGATTGGATTGATGAATCTAATCCAAGCCCTGGACAAGCAAATGGGGGTGGAGTTAGCGGATTGATTCCTAGTGACTTAGTCATTTCCGAAGTGCTTCCAGACCCTTGGCCAAGTTATGACAATTCCACATGGCCTGGCGGTGAATGGATTGAGATATCCAATACTGGAACTTCGACAATGGACCTTACTGGATGGTCGATTACTGATGCTGTAGGAAATGAATTACGCTTTAATGAAACGCATCTAGTGGGAGCGAATTCCTCTACATCATCTTATGAGATTTTGCCAGGTGAAAATAGAATAATCGCAATCAATGGTTCCTCATTTTATGGAGTCCTCAATAATGGCGGTGACACTCTAACCTTGCATTGGCCAAATGGTACTGATGCGCAACAAATTAGTTGGTCTGAATCTGAACCTGGCTTTTCTATGGTCGATTCTTCTGTCGGTGGACATTGGGTCTACTCCGCATACCCTACACCTGCTGAATCTAATCCTGGAAGAATTAATCAAATGCCTGTACAACAATCAGACATTCAGTTTAGTGAAGTATTGCCTAATGCCACTAGCGATGGAATGGTTTTCCCTGATGGTGAATGGATCGAATTACATAACACCGGTTTGGTATCAATTGATTTGATGGGATGGAGTATTATTGATGGAATGGGTAACGAGACTTTTCTCGACCCCGCATCAATAGTCACCAATCAAAGTCAAGGTTCTACTATGATAGATGCTGATGGAAGAAGGTTAGTCCAATTCAGTTCCGAGACAAGACTATGGGATAATCACAACCATCTGATTTTGGTTGACCCGAGTAAAATGAATGTCGATATGGCTTGGTATGCCACTGATTATGGTGAAAATGTTTCTTTGACGCGTTCAACAAACCAATACTACCCATGGTCTCCAACACCATATCCTACGCCTGGTCAGCCGGAGGCTGATACCACTACAGCAACTGGTGATATTGTAATCAGCGAAATATATCCTGATGCTATTGGCGCTGATAGCCAAAATTGGCCACTTGGAGAATGGGTGGAATTATACAATCGTGGGACATCAACAATCTCATTGGCTGGTTGGAAATTGACTGCCCAAGGTCGTTCGTTATCACTTCACGAATATAATATGCCATTCAAAACAAATTCTGATATTGCACCAGGTGAATCGGTTTTAGTCGTACTAAATGGGACTAGTAGTTTCTATCTAAAACATACAAGTGCTGACATTATTAGTTTAACCAATGGCAATGGAATTGATATCCATAGTGTTGCCTGGGATAATACTGTAGAAGGAGAATCGTTAATCGAACCTACCTCTATGCATGCTGGTGCTGGAATACTCGGAACGAATGCATCCACTGGTACCGACTGGGTTCAATCCGCTTGGCCAACACCTGGTCAACTCAACCCACCATGGCCTGAATATATTGGTTCTGAAGATTTACAAATGACTGAAATTTTACCATACTGTAATGATGGTTCTGTATCTCCTGCTGATGACTGGATTGAATTGCAAAATATTGGAGTTGAATCTATCAATTTGAGTCGATGGAGATTTGATACTATCGGAGAAGACCGTGTATTCATTCGTGAAGACAATATATGGATTAATGGAATCAATCCAGAAATTAATCTCTTACTGCCTCAAGAAAGAGCTGTTATTTTGCTGGACAACTGGATAGTCTCCGGATTAGGGGATACGGTTTCTCTTTCAACACCTGATGGTAAAGTAATTGATTCTGCCACTTGGAGCATCATTACAGATTGTCAGACTCTAATGCCTGGCGAGAATGCCAACGATGAGTGGGTACACACAATGTGGCCTACTCCTGGTCAAGATGAGCCTGACCCAAGCCAAAATGCCAATGTTGAAGACATCAAATTCACACGCTTTATGAGCGATGGTTCAGCAGAATTTACATCCAGTAACGAATTTGTTGAAATCTCTAACATTGGAAATGAAATCGCCACATTGAATGGATGGGCTTTACGCCATACCTCTTCCTCCAACTCTGTATTTGAAGCCGCATTTACCACCTTCAGTATTCCTGCCAATTCAGCTATAATTCTAACAGGAGATGCTAATTCATTATCAGATTATGAAGATGGAATCATTGTAGAGATGGATACTGTTCTGAATAGAAGTGTGTACTTGTCAGATTCCGGTGCTGCTTTGCAACTAATTAATCCGAATGGAATAATTGCCGATACTATCGTTTATGGTAACGGCCCAGTAGATGTTGAAGGATGGTCGGGAATTAGTTTAGTTGAACCCTTTACTGGTATTGACCATCTAATATATCATCGAGGAGATGGTTGTGGCCAGATGCAAGATACTGATACTGTTTCTGATTGGCACCAACGTTGGGGAAGACTTGGCGGTAGCACATTCTGTTCTACAGCTAATTTTTCAGGGCAAATGGATGTAACTCCACTGATTGCCCCACAAGATGGGCTAGTTGATTTGGTGGAATGGATTAATCAGGCACAAACTTCACTCCACCTCCATGTTTACCAACTACAACAAATGAATTTGTTCAACGCCCTATTAAATGCTCAAAATTCTGGTGTTGAAGTGACGATAGTCCTAGATGCAGGTGACAATTATTTCTGGTCACTTTATGATATGGAAATGCAATATGGACTTGCAGCGGAATTGGCTGATGCAGGTGCAAATGTACTTTGGTTCTCAGCCTCAAATAGCGACCCATATTTATTCATTCACAGCAAGGTTGCTGTTCGCGATGGACAAAGTGTTTGGATGGGTTCTGGCAATTGGAAACCATCATCAATGCCACTACCGGATTCATGGGGTAATCGCGACTGGGGTGTGATTGTAGATCATGCAGGATTTGCTAGTGAAGTTCTTTCTCAAATGCAATACGATGAGGATGTTTCACGCCAGCATATCCGACAAGCTACCGCTTCCGATATGCCAGCAGGATGGGATTTACCGAGTCAAACCGCATACAATGGGACATCGGTTGCAAAGATTTCCGGCAACTTTAGTGGACAACTGATAACCTGCCCAGACAACTGCATCAGTGGTTTGGTTTCGATGATCGATTCATCACAAAGTGAGATTCTATTATCACTTCAATATCTTGATTTGGATTGGAACTATGGATGGGGAGCAAACCCTGTGACTTCCGCATTACGTTCTGCTGCTGAGAGAGGTGTAGCAATACGTTTGATACTAAATGGGGCCTATTTGGATGAAGATATTCAAAATGCAGTAGATACTTTCAACGAGCAATGGAATGGTAGTGAAGGGTATGATGTCTCAGCCATAATAATGTCAAACGATGGAACTGTCAGTAAATTACACAACAAGGGTGTTATAATCGACCAGCAATCAGTATTAGTATCCTCAATAAACTGGGGTTCATCTGCTTTGACTCGCAATAGAGAGATGGGTGTATTGATACATAGCCAAGAAGTTGCAGAACCTTACATCGAATCATGGTATCAAGATTGGAATAGAGTTGACAATGATACAGATTCTGATTTAGATGGACTACCTGATTATTGGGAAGTTCAATATTCACTAAATCGTTCTCAACGATTTATTGTTTCACAAAACCTGAATGAAGGTTTAGTCGATGCTGATGGTGATGGATTACAGAATTATGTTGAATTATTGTTTGGAGGAAATCCAATGTCAGTTGATACTGATGGTGATTGTATTGAAGATAATGTTGAAGTTGCATGGGCTCAGTCAACTGCAATGGATTCTGAAATCGAAGATGTATCTCCTTTTGATGCCATTAACCTAGCCGATGCAGATGGTGATGGTGTCAATGAATCGGAGAGTATGGGGTGTGATTTAGGAGGCATTCTTGTTGATGAACCTACTGATAATGAAACCAATAATCAAAACGGTACTAACATTACTGATTCTGATGATGATGGGATTCTAGATGCTGATGATCTCTGCCCAAATACCCCAACTGGCGTATCAAGGGATTTAACTGGCTGTTCATTAGAACAAAGGGCAGTTTTGGCAACTCCATCGAACCAAGATAGTGAAAACTTAGGAGCAGATTTAATGATGTATCTGATGATTTCTGCAGGGCTGTTATTAGTTGGAGCATTCTTAATTTTAAATCGAATAAATAAAAATGTTGAGGAACGGAAGGATTTAGTTACACTCAATTCCTTTGATGATGTTGAACTTTCTGAACCGATTCAGACATCTGAATGGGCAATGCCTGTTCTCGATGGTTCAAATCCGCAACCCGTGATCCTCGCTATAACGCAAGCGGATTTACAACGATTCCCTGGATGGGACGAGACTATGATTAGTTCATATTTAGACCAAGGTTGGACCATTGAGCAACTTGATGAATATTACCAACAACAGGTTTCACAGCATAATGATCAATCCTAACATTAACAAAGGAGCATCCAGTGACAATTGGTGAGTGCTATGAGATATAACAGTAATTCAAACCCGGTAATGAGTGAAAAGTTTTGGGAAAATATTTCTGGTAACAACGTAATGACATACGAAGGTGCGATGCAGAAAATTGGAATTCTTCTAGGATTTACAGTGATTTCCGCCCTATTTACTTCAGCATTTTCTCTTGAGGCATTGCACAATAATAATATTGGATTAGTGTATTTACTCTCGATTGGTGGTGCGATTGCCGGATTTATTCTAGCGATGATAATATATATTGCTCGTCCGAAAAATCCTGCACCATTGATGATAACATATGCTATTATTGAAGGTGTATTTATTGGCGCAATGTCGTCCGTAATGGAATATTTTTACCAAGGGATCGTAATTCAGGCTATATTGGGTACACTAGCGATTTTTATCTCAATGTATTTTCTCTATGTCAGTAAAGTTTTGAGGCCAACTCCGACTTTTAACAAAATTGTAATCAGTCTTACAATGAGTATCATGCTGCTATATGTTATTTCGATGGTCATTAGTCTAGCAACACCGTATCAAATGCCATTATTGCATTCCTCCAGTCCGATGGGGATTGGATTGACCGTGTTCATATTGGTGATTGCAGCTCTAAACCTTATCATGGATTTTGGATTCATTGAACAAAGCGTACAAAATCAGACTCCAAAGGTTGGAGAATGGTGGGGTGCTTTTGGTATGCTAATTACTCTAATTTGGATTTACATCGAAGTCCTACGATTACTGTCAAAATTGCGTTCACGAAATTGATAGCAACCCCATAATTGATAGGGCATCGCTGGCAAGGAAGATATTGATAGACATGTCAAGACAACTCACCGTCCTTGATTTTAACGATTTCATTGGTGAAGACGATATGCTAAAACAGCAATTCGTTGAAGACTGTGGGATTGCATTACAAGATATTGGATTCTTTGCGTTGAAGAATCATGGTATCGCACTTTCACTAATTGAGCAATGTTATCAACAGGCTGAGAGTTTTTTTGGCCTTGAAGAGAATTCAAAAATGAAATACTTGCTCCCAGGTATCGCTCATCAGCGAGGTTATACCGCTTTTGGAATCGAGAATGCGAAAGGAAACCTTGCACCGGATTTGAAAGAGTTCTGGCAAAATGGCAGAAGCCACATAAAAGGTAAACCTGCACCCACATATCCCCAAAACGTTTGGCCACATGAAGAGATTCCACAATTTGAAGCAGCTGTTGATGGCTTATTTTTACAAATGGAACTGCTATCTAGATCAATACTGCAATCCTGTAGTTTCTATCTAGGAAAAGATGCAAATTGGCTCGGAGAGATGGCCGAAGAAGGCAACACGATTATGCGGGTAATTCACTATCCACCATTGGGAGACAATGCACCAATAGGTGCGGTTCGTTCTGCAGCCCATGAAGATATAAATTTCATCACATTATTGGTTACTGCTACCGCTGATGGATTAGAGGTAATGGACCATGATGGAACTTGGATTAAAGTTGAAGGAAATGCTGAATACATCATCGTTGATAGCGGAGATATGTTGCAAAACCTAACAAATGGATTGTTTAAATCTACAACCCATAGAGTAGTAAATCCTTCAAGTAATTCAGTACGAAGATTTTCAATGCCATTATTCGTTCATCCACGTAATGAAATAGATTTGACTCCACAAGCAGAATTCATTGCAAAAACTGGTGGAAAGGCGTTATATCCTTCGATTAAGGCTGGAGATTACCTTCACAAAAGATTGGTTGAAATCGGTCTGATCAAAGAATAAATAGGCGATTGTTGTGAAGTCTGAAGAAGTCTCAATACTTTGTGAGGCAGTAATAAATTCTGAGCCGATGAATAGAATCCTACTCAGTAAATTCATCGCGGCTGTTGCCTCAAGAGATGTTGAAATTTCTGCTGCAGAATCTTGGCTTAAAGCAGTACATAAGTATGGGATATCTGCCCAAGACACGATTACTTTAACCAATGAAATGATGAATTCCGGTTCCATATTAACTTGGGAAGAAGAACCGGAACTTGTAGTGGACAAGCATAGCACTGGTGGTGTTGGCGACAAAATGTCACTAATGCTTGCGCCTGCTTTGGCCGCATGTGGCCTCAAGGTTCCAATGCTGGCTGGAAGAGGTTTGGGCCATACTGGTGGGACTATAGACAAGTTAGAATCCATTCCAGGATTCAACTGTAACCTAACTCCGCAGCAAATGCAGGATTCTGTACATAAAATCGGTTGTTGTATTGCTGCTCAAAACGATGCTATAGCTCCTGCTGATGGATTGCTATATGCGATTAGGGATGTTACACAAACCATCGACAGCATTCCACTAATCACAGCCTCTATTATCTCTAAAAAAGCGGCTGAAGGCTTACATGCACTGGTATTGGATGTTAAATGCGGTAGTGCTGCTTTCATGAAAACAGAGCAAGATGCTATTCAATTAGCCCAGTCGATGGTCGCTGTTGCGAGTGGATTGGGAATTAAATGTCAGGCGCAGATCACTTCAATGGATAATCCGATTGGTAGCCATATAGGTAATTCACTTGAAGTGATTGAAAGTATTGAAGTTCTCCAAGGAAAAGGTCACCAAGACACAAGAAACTTGGTGATAATGCAAGCATCATCATTGCTATTACTTTCAAATATCGTTCAAACTACTGCCGAAGGTGATGCAATGATTTCACAGGTTTTGGATGATGGAAGCGCATTAAATAAGTTTGAACAAATGTGTATTTACCAAGGAGTTAGCGTTGAGACTGCTAGAATGTTGTGCAAAAATCCTCACAAGGTATTGCCGATATCAAATACAAAAATTGAGATTATATCTAATAAAGCGGGATATGTCAATTCAATAAACTCGTTAAATCTAGCAGATGTAGCAAGAAGTCATGGTGCGGGAAGATTTGATATTGAAGACATAATTGTACCAGAAGTTGGATTTATCATCACAAAAAACATTGGTGAGAAGATAGATAGCGGACAATGTTGGATGGAATTTTATTATACAAATGAGCCCACAGATGAAGAAATTTCTCTTCTTAACCGTTCAATCACGATTTCACAGCAAGAAATTGTCCCGCAACCTCGACTAATTACAGTTGTTGAAGAGCCGAGGGGCAAATAGAAGTCGTCATAAAGGAGTGGTCATTCGGCGACCTGCCGATTTAGCTTAGCTGGTGGAGCGTGGGACTGTTAATCCCAAGGTCGAGGGTTCGAACCCCTCAATCGGCGCCAACGATTTACTGCGCCCCAGTTACCCTCTTTTTTGAGTAGTATTTTAACCCTCTTTTGACCCCTAATCATTGGCGTTTTGATTAGAAGATTTTGGCCTTTTCCTAAGTAAAAATTCAGCCGGAATAAATGAAAGTGCTTCACTCCCATTCAATTGTGTCAGGCGGAAGAGAAGTTTCGTATCAAAAAAGACATTAGAGAAACTCTCGACCGAGGGAACTATTGCCCTCGTCATCAATAAGAGAAAACATTTCATTCCCATTCAATAGTTCCCGGAGGTTTGTGAGTAATGTCGTAAACAACTCTGTTAACTGCACCTTTGAGCTTATTTGTGATTCTAGTACTGATCTTCTGCAATACAGAATATGGGATCTCAGAACATTTTGCCGACATCCCATCTATTGATTGAACTGCACGTACAACAATAGTTTCTCCATATGCTCTAACATCGCCATGAACTCCTACACTGCGCACTGGAAGTAGTGCAGCGAAGTATTGCCATGGGATTTCCATCAAGCCTTCAGCAGCCGCTTTTTCAAACTCTTCTTCAACGATTGCACAAGATTCTCTAACAACTTCAACTCTTTCTGGAGTTAAATCGCCTAAAGTTCTAACAGCAAGACCAGGGCCTGGGAAAGGTTGCCGTTCTGCGACATTGATTTCTAAAGCACGTGCTAACTCTCTTACTTCGTCTTTGTATAAGTCACGTAGAGGTTCAACAACAATCAAAGTCATGTCCTCTGGTAATCCACCTACATTATGATGAGATTTGATCGTATCACGGACACCGCCACCAGATTCAATCCAGTCGGGAGCAATTGTTCCTTGGACCAGATATTTCGCTCCACATTTCTTTTGCTCATCTTCAAATATTCTAATGAATAATTCGCCGATAACCTTGCGCTTTTGCTCTGGCTCAGTTATTCCTTCTAGTGCCTCAAAATATCTATCCGCAGCTTTTACAGTAACAAGATCGATACCTTGTTCAGCAAGAAGTTTTTCAATTTCCTCTGTTTCATTCTTACGCATAAAACCTGTATCAACATATACGCAGTGAAGTAATCCTCCAACCGCTTGAGCTGCAATTACTGCAGCCACGGTTGAATCTACTCCACCAGAACAAGCGATGATTGCAATATCATCTATCTTTTCGATTAATTCTTTCTTGGATTCCTCTATGAACTCAAGCGCGTCAAACATGCTCACACACCGCCGTTAATTTCACGGTCTTGTGCCTTTACTTTCTCGACTTGATCCAATTTATTCTGCTTCAATGCTGCAGCATAAACCGGGTTACCAAGTGCTAGTATCTGTGTCGCTAAATATCCAGCGTTATCTCCGCGGTCAACACCGACTGTAGCAGCAGGAACTCCCGGTGGAAGTTGTGCAATAGATAATAGAGAATCGAAGGGGACTTTACCTCCAACTGGAACACCAATTACTGGCTTGGTTGTAATCGCTGCAACCGCACCCGGCAAAGCAGCTGCTAGTCCAGCCATAGCAACGAAAACTGAACATCCATCCGCTTCCGCATCTCTCACTATTTCTTCAACAAATTGAGGTGAGCGATGAGCGCTTGCAACTCTCAATTGATATGTAACTCCAAAATGTTCTAGAATCTTTGTACACTTCTCCGCAATTGGCATATCGGAGGATGAGCCTAAGAGTATTGTAACATCCATGTTACATGTGCCATCGCGGGTGGTTCTTCAAGATGTCTCTTAGAAAGATTTGCACAAACAACTTAGAGAGGTGAATTATTCAACACTTTTTAACTCGATTTGTAATAATAAAAAGTCAAATTCATCTTTGGATTTGTGGCCGAAAATATCAACTATTAACTTTAGTTTTTCATCATCCACTTGACCAGAAATTCGCGCTATTCCACCTATTTCTGGAACTTTTCTATCGGCCAATAGTTTTTGACCGAATATATATGAATGAACATCCCAATTGGGAAGTTCCTGCTTTGACAATTGTTCTTCAACGTTCCACGGACGTTCATAAGTTGAGCCAATGTTATCCGTAATTATTTGATGTGTATTTAGAATATAGTAGGAAAAGAGTATGGCCACTATAACCTGTATTGATGACGAATATTCAGTGTTAGTAAATTGGCTAAACATGAAAATAAATAAAATTAGACTTGTAATAATGAGTCTCTTCTTAATCGAATCATAGTGCAAGGATATTTTTCTCTTGGATATAATTAGATACAAAGAAACCGATTGTAATGCTAGCGCACTTAAGCACGCATAGAATAGATACTCGGTATACTTGTCAAACACTAACATTAGTATGCTAATTGCTATAGGGATTAGTGACCATGAATAGAGGAATGCAATCGGTCCAAGTCCTAGCTCAATGTCTTTTCTGTGCCATCCCATTTGGGTTAACTCCTCATGGGTCATGATACTAGTTCAATGCAAATACTTTATCAAATTGTGCATAATTACTGCTCATCTTCCTCAAAAGAATGCCGCAGGCATAAGTTTCTTGCAGCATATACTTCGTCAACTCTACGAACTGGAGTTGTTATTGGGGCAGCACGCAATGTCTCTGCGTCAATTTGTAAAACCTCAACAAAATTCTTAGCAAATTCATCAAGAACTTCTTTTGATTCGGTTTCTGTAGGCTCTATCATCATGCATTCAGGGACTACTAACGGGAAATAGACTGTTGGGGCCATGTAACCTTTGTCAAGTAACCCCTTAGCCACATCCATCGCAGAAATACCATACTTTTCTTTTGCTGGTTGCAGTGATAAAGTAAACTCATGCTTGGCTACAGTGGTAGGTGCTCCATCACAAAACATATCGTCAACTCCAGCCTTTTTCGCTTCTCTAAAAATGGCATGTCGTAGATAGTTTGCATTGAGTACTGCATGCTGTGACATTGTACGTAGTTCTTTTCCGAAACGGCGATAGAATGCCCAACTCCTTACTACAGCTCCTGCATTACCATGCCACTGTTGCACTTTACCGATGCTTCTTTCTGGCTGATACCAGCCAAACCATAAATCATCAATAGCATGTGCTTCTTCACCAGCCTTAATCGGTCTCTTCTTAACAATAGGACCTGGTAGGAATTCTGCAAGATGACTCTTCACTCCAATAGGACCTGAACCTGGACCGCCGCCGCCATGAGGTTGCGAGAATGTTTTATGCAGATTATAATGAACCGCATCAAAACCCATCAATCCTGGCGAGGTTATGCCAAGAATAGCATTGAAGTTTGCACCATCATAGTACATTTGTCCACCAGCAGCATGAACGATTTCTGCCGCTTGTGCGATTTCCGGCTCAAATAATCCAAGTGTATTGGGATTGGTGATCATCATCACAGCGGTTTCATTATCAACAACTGCTCTGATTGCATCTAAGTCGATTCTACCATCTTCCCTACTTGGAATCTCTACGATCTCAAAGCCAGCCATTACTGCACTAGCAGGATTAGTACCATGTGCTGAATCCGGAACTATCACTTTAGTTCTCTGAGTCTCTCCCCGGCTTCTAAAATATTCTTGTATGCATCGAACTGCAGTAAATTCACCTTGGGCTCCTGCAACAGGCTGCAAAGTTACTTGGTCCATACCGGAACAAATTTCTAGCATCTCTTGCATTTCATGGAATATTGATAGTAAACCTTGGAGATGGTGTTCAGGTTGATGGGGGTGGACATCTGCAATCCCAGGTAATTGAGCAATGACTTCATTGATTCTTGGATTATGCTTCATTGTGCAAGAACCAAGTGGATAAAATCCTGTATCAATTCCAAAATTCCTCTTTGATAGCCATGTATAATGGCGAACCATTTCGGGCTCACTCAATCTAGGCCAGCGAGCATGATTCTTTCTTGTCAAACTTTCGGGAAGTGTGATCATATGTGCTGCAAGAAGAGGTTGCGGTTGAGAATAACCTTTACCTACTGCACCTTTATGGTCAAATAAATTACTCAAGACATCACCGCCTTAGAAGTCCACAATGCTAAATGGGCTGCGAGTAATTCAATTTCTTCTGCTTTGGTTTGGTCTGTCACAGTTATCAGTAACCAATTCATTTGATTCGGATACCATGCATTCAAGTCGAATCCACCAATGATGCCATTGCTGTCCAAATAATTTAAACAATCTCTTGCCTTACCCGGCAATTCAATAACAAATTCATTGAAATGATGTCCGAATTGGTGAGGGATTGTAATTGTTTGTATCTCGCTCAACTTTTGTTTGGCCAATAAGCAGGCGGTCATATTTCTAACCGCTAATTGGTTAAGTCCTTCGGGACCCAATAGTGCCATATGCATTGCACCCATCAAAGCGATAAGAGTTTCATTGGTACAAATATTTGAAGTTGCACGGTGCCTCCTAATATGCTGCTCACGAGTGGACAAAGTCAAACAATATGCGACCTGCCCATCGACATCTATTGAGCGACCAACAATTCTCCCCGGCATCAAGCGAAGATATGGTTTGGCACAAGCAAAAATTCCGTACAACGGGCCACCACCAGTAATTGGGGAACCGAGAGGTTGCCCTTCACCCACAACTATGTCAGCACCATAGATTCCTGGAGCCTCAACAATACCGAGTGAGACTGGTTGTACACCTACAATCAGTGCTGTATTGTCGCCAATTATCTCTTTTAGTTGAGTTATTCCGCCATCTAGTAAACCGAGTGGATTCGGTTGTTCAACATATACACCACAACTTCCTGCTGCTTCTTTGGCCGATTCTAAGTCAATTGTTCCATCTAAATTATGCTTCAGTGGCATTAAAATAATTCCTGCACCTTGACAATAATTTCTCATTACCGATATTTTATCGGGTGGAGTTAATTGTGAAACATAGACTACATTTTTCTGTGTTGCTTTACTATTATGCACTCGCACTGAACAAGTTAATGCCTCCGCACTGGCTGATGAACCATCATATAATGATACGTTGGCAATCGGTAAACCTAATAATTCTGATAATAAAGTTTGGAACTCCCACATCGCTTGTAGCATACCTTGGCTTACTTCGGGCTGATATGGAGTGTATGAGGTCAAAAATTCTCCTCTTGATATCATCGCAAAGACTGCGGCTGGGATGTAATTACGGTACAAGCCTGCTCCAAGAAAAGATACCCGTTCTCCAAGTGCCACATTGCTTCCAAGCAACCTATTAGCATCTGCAATTATTTCTTCTTCACTTTGCGGACCTCGCAAAGGAAGTTCTCCCTGCATCCTAACTTCAAGGGGAATATCATTGAATAATTCATCGATATGGGATAGTCCCATCTCCTCTAACATTTCTTGTTCTCTACCGAGATTTGGCAGTTGGTCGACCATTGTAATCACCTCACCCCTATGGGGTGCATGCCAAACGGGGCGCGCACCGGTCATAATGTTCATCCTTCGTGCGATAGCAAATAATTTCATTAATTAAGCGAATCACTGATGGGTTAGGTAGGTTTGCCAAGTGTCATGGCGAAGGTGGCAATGGTGGTTTCTAACTCCTGCGCCCCCGACCCAAGGGTTCTACGGAGTGCCTTTTGGTTAGTAGAAGCTGGCCACCAAGTGACGATACATGCTTTTGATAGATTACAACTTAACAGCAAATCCGAATCAATACATGGTGCTAGAATAATGCGCTACCATCTGGGTGATATTCCCTATGGCGGAATGAGTAAAACCATCAAAGGAATTTTGCAATTTGTTAAACAGGTTAAGGCGACACTCAAACATTCACCTCCCAATTTAATTTATTGCCATGATGCAGATACACTATCCATTGCAGTAGCAATGAAAAGAAGCCATAGCATTCCATTTGTTTTTGATATGCATGACCTTCACCATTCGTGGATTCGAATGCCAGCACCGAATTCGATCATCCGTAAATTGTTAAGTTTGAAAATGGAATCGACAATGCTTCGACGAGCAAAGGCTGCTGATGCTATAATCACTACCAGTGGGAGGATAAGTAATGGAGAATACGATGGTTTTGAGCAATACCTGAAATCAAAGGGTCTTGATTCAACAGTCGTCGAAAATCGTCCTTTAGAAATGTCAATCCGCGAAAATAAATCACCTCAGCAGAAAAAATGGGCAATCGGATATCTAGGAAGAGTTCGTGAATTGAAAACCTTTACTTTACTGTTAGAATCTGTAAAGCTAATACCTGTTGCCAAACGTCCAAAGATCATTATTGCAGGTGATGGAATAAAGGCAGTTGAGGTTCGAAACTTGATTATGGATGCTGTTGAATCTGGTGAGATTGAAGCAGAGATTAGTGGAGCATTTACTCCGCTTCAATTTCAAGAATTAGTCGGTAGATTAGATGTAATGTTTGCATTATATCCTCCCGAGAGAGGTAATATTTTGCAAGGTGCACTGCCAGTAAAAATGTTTGACGCCGCTGCCAATGGAATACCAAGTATCGTAAACTCAGGTTGTTTGATGGGTGAACTGGCTGAATCCGAGGGGATTGGTAGGGCAGTTGCATGGGATGATGCAGTGGCTACCAGTAATGCCATGCTAGAACTTAGAGGAACTACGGTTGAATTAAAAATATCTTCGCAAAGAGAGAAGAAAAGATTCCTCTCTGCAGTATTGCCATTACTCGATGACTAATCAAACAAATGGTGGTCTGACGACGACCGCCTTAACCGATTTTCTAGAACTGGCAACGATTAGTACTTCATCGCCTTCTGA
>ERZ890604.120-NODE-120-length-29520-cov-4.929645_pt1 | contig 29520 bp, 23 predicted proteins | sample MGYA00521097_ERZ890604 | MGnify/ENA primary metagenome ERZ890604 (study PRJEB32303, sample SAMEA104408625) | aquatic metagenome | biome: Brackish water; feature: Chemocline; material: water | place: Baltic Sea | collected 2014-10-26T21:54:00 | depth 120 m ... | reverse complement strand
CCATCAGGAGACCCTACCCATGTGCGGTTATTTAATGAATCGTGCAAGCATGAAAAGTAGGCTTCCGTTAATAGTTGTTCGCCCTGCTCTTCTGCAGGATAGGACATTTTTTCCCAATGGATGCCATCCAAAGAAAAATACAGCCCGGTGTCGCTTGAAACGAACACCCTATTCTCCTCTGTAGAGATACCATAAATCCGCAGATTCATAGATGTCAATTGTTCGGCAACATTCCAAGAATATCCACCATCATCCGTGTAACTTAATCCATATTTTTCATAGCCGCCGGTTGACCATGTAATAGCCCATATTCTTTGAAATGAAGGTCCAAATCCGTTTGATACCCATTGATCTTCAAAACCGATTACCCAATTACCCGATATCCCATCACGATATGAATTGTAGTGACGCCAATTGATACACCCACCGGGTTGCAGTACTCCTTTATTTATTCCGCCTGCAGTACCTACCCACAATGTATCGCCAACCGCATGAACAGAAAAGCCTTTGTGATTATGCGAACCACCGTCATTAGGGTCTTTCGGATTCAACTCGAATTCTTCGGTATCAATCCAGCCGCAATACTGATCCAATTCATCATCCATGGGTAATGGTATGGGCTGCCATGGATTTGGATCCTCTCCATCCGACAATGGAACATTCTTAAACCGAAACCGCTGAAGACCACCTGCCCAACTAGCAGCATAGATGTAATCTCCCAATATGGCCACATCGTAGCTCACATTATCGATTTCTGTAGTTACTGATAATTTTCTGATTTCCTGCTCAAAACCGGGTTCACCCCACGTAAAGGTAGTGTAAATAGGACTGTCCGACGGGTCAACCGGTTGAGGTTTAAAACCCCATGTGAGACCTCCATCTGATGAGTACCCAATACCAGTTCCGGCGGGCTCGATCCCACCAGCCGCTTCAACCTGAATTACGCCGGATACGGCAATATCCAGACCATTTACATCCAACCCGGGATTTCCACCCACGGGTAGATTTAGCAGGTTTCGATCAAACATTCCAAACTGATCGGTTGGGTTGTTATAATCAAAATATCCCAGTCCACTACTGGTGGCCAGAAACAAGATTTCCGAGTCATCAGATTTCCGGATATGTCGGATGCTGTTACTCGACAGACCCGCCGTGGAAATACTATCGAAATAAGTGTTGCTATCCAGTCTCTCTAAACCGAATGTTTCTGGTAATTGACAAAAAACGATCCCGAATATGGTTACTGTCGAAATTAGAATACTTTTGTTCATTGGCAATCCTCCGGGCAAGTGGTCGCATCTTCAAATTCAGCTAAACAGTTTCCGTCGCCACACTTGGTAATTTCCAACACAATCTCCTGTTCCAACGGAATCTCCGGTTTAATTGCGATCTGGTTAGATTTATCTCTGACAGTAAACTGAAATAGCACAAGGCCTGTCTTTCCGCAGATTCCAGATCCGTCGTCCGCTGGTCTCATGGGGATATCCGTTTGGTAGATCAAAAACCCATCTACGTCTGTGGTTAAATAGGTCATTTCCCAGGAAGGATCCCATTGATAGTGGTCAGGATCTGGATCAGGATTGGGATTCCCATCACAATCGATGGTTAGAAAATCTGTATTGATCGCATACCTCACATACGAAATATCATCTGCACCGTTGGGATCATTGATTTTCAATTGAATCGTCAGGGTCCCCCATTCTGTGGGGTCAAGGTGAAACAAGCTTGGCATGTCGACCAATTCGATTTGTGGAGGGAATTCCTCTTCTATGCTAATAACACCCGGTTGGAGACCCAAATTATCCTCCATATCCCGTGCATATGTTTTGATTCGGTAAACAGCAAATGGAATACCTTCGGGAATCGTTATTTGTACTGTGTAAACACCATTACCCGATAAAATATCACCATTCAAACCCCCATCCTCCAGCAAAAAATGATAGAGTACTTCAGACGTCGATAATGACTCCAATTCAACCCAAACAGAATCGATATTTTCAATTCCCTGGGGATCGGATACTTCCACCTGAACCCAAATCTGTGAATTATCCTGATGATATTCAAAAATAACATTATTGATTTGAGGTATTGGATCTACTTCAGAAATGGTCGGCGCATCACATATCCAGAATATTCCGGTTAAAAATACCAACCCTATCCTTGATAAATATTGTTTTTTGCTCAAGTTAATTCCTTATTTTTTTGGATTCGGAGACTTGCCCATTCTCCCTGTGACATATGTGCAATCACCTGAAATTGATTTTCGGTGCAGCATTTTGATACCAGTTCAATGTCGGAAATCAGGATGCCTGTGAGGATAATTAACCCAGTCGTATTTGTCACTATCGGCAACAGATTCAGAATCACGTTTCGATTCACATTAATCAGCAACAGATCGAATGAATAATCAGTCCATTCCAGTACATCTGCGACCGTAAAAAGTAATTGGTTATCCAGACCGTTGAGGTGGACATTTTCATAAAAATTAGCTTCACAAGATGAATCATTTTCGAGACATGTCACATCGCCAGCACCCAATAGTTTTGCACCGATAGCCAGAATTCCACTCCCCGTACCTACATCCAATACGGACATACCCGGAGTCAGTACTTCGCACAATTGTTGCAAAACCATGGCGGTGGTTTCGTGATGCCCAGTGCCAAACGCGTTTCCGGGCTTTATCCTGATCGTATACTGAGCCTTGGTTTGATCATCCCAGTCGGGGATGACTGCCAGTTTATCGGTGATAAAGATCGGTTTGAATGAATCCTGCCACGCCAGATGCCAGTCTTCACGATTTTGAATTGCCCAATCCCACGTGAACGAAAAGTTGGGTTGTAGTTCCTGAATCACGGCTTCAATTGATGATTTATTTTCTGGATTAAAAAAGTACTGGCTGTTGATCTCCTGATCGATCGCCCCAAGGCAATATTCGGATAAATATGCGGAGATGATCTCCCTGACAGGTACATCAGCCGAAACGGTTAGGACAGTCCAGTGTGATGTTTCAGTCATGATGAGGACGTTCATTTTCCAAATACAGGAGCTCTGTGATCACGGTACCCACTGCACTCAGGCTTTCAGCTGAACATTTATCGGGCGTATCTAATGTTGTATGCCAATAATTGGTGTCCGCATTGGGATATTGAAAATCGATGATGTCGATAGCTGGGATCCCCGTATGCTTCCACAGGACGTGGTGATCGTCTTCGATGGCTGTACCGATTTTCGGGATAAATTGAGAGTAACCCAGATCTCGTGCAAGATTCCAGACATTGGCAACTACATCCCTTGCATTCAACACGGAATAATACTCCATGAAAAACACCTGTTCACTGTCTCCGACCATATCCAGACAGATAGCAAAAGCGGGATAAGGCTTTGGCAGCAATGCTGAAACCTCCTTCGTACCTAGTCCGTAACTGCCTGATATTCCTGGAACGCCCATATCTTCACCATCAACAAATAACAGATCAACTCCAAAATTTAAGGGAGCCTCATGTAATATTTCTGCAAGGGTCAATAGGACAGCAACACCGCTTGCGCCGTCATTCGCACCCAGAATCGGAGTATTTTTCAGCGAATCAATCGGATCGTTATCGGCGATCTCACGCGTATCCCAATGAGCAAGCAGCATGATACGATAATTTGATGCAGTATTAAACCTAGCAAGGACGTTGTGAAGAATTACCGTATCCTGCCTCATGGGATGAATAACAGGCGTTTCATAAACCAAGTATTCATCGGCAATCTCTGCTAACTTTTCTTTAAAATAGTTTTTCATTTCACCATGTCCGGGAGAGCCTGGATATCGAAACCCAAAACTGCACTGCTTTTCGAGATATTGCATCGCTTTCGAACCGTCAAAATAGGGGATAGATTGTGAAAATGAAATCCCGAGGAAAACCAGTATAAGTAATTTCGATTGGAGATAGCTCATTAAAAACATCGGTACAGAATGTGAAAGACGTAACCGCGGTTACCCAATAATTTTAATATGGACATCAAATCCAAAGTCCTTTTCGGTGCGTTTTACGGTCGTACTTCCATCATTTATAGAATAGCTAAAATGGATACCACCATCAACGTATTTAGTAAAGCTATAGGAAATATTGGGTTTAAAATTAAACGAAGTAGTATAGTTTCTATTCTGAAAATCGCCATCATACGTGCTTCTAAATTTTTCATCTGTTTTATCATAGCTCATATTTAATGTAAGCGTTATTTTATTTTCAAAATCAAAATCTCTGAAGAAAAATAGCGGAATGTTTAATCCTCCGTCATGTCGATATGTAAAGCTACTGTTAACTCCATTAGTATAGTTTTTCGTTGTACTGGCACCATCGTTTTTTATCGTAACGTTGTGTTTTACATTTAGCGATACATCAAGAGGAGTCTTCCATTTGGTCTTTGCATTGACTCCGAGCAGTGGCGAGAATGATATGTTATAGTCAGACTTATCCTGATCAGCACCATCATAAACAAGAACCTGCTCTCCCTGGTATGCATGAGAAAAGCTCATGGTTTTGAAGACCTTATTCACCAAAGGTAGTTTTTCAAATCCCGACCAGTTTATGCTCCAGGTAAACATTGGTATGCCCTCATTACCTCTGTCACCGAAGGGGATAAAACTTTTCTTGACTTGCCGATATTCGTCCTTCAGGGCTTCTTCACGCCTTAAATCAGACATATTATATTTCACCGTGGTACTTAATTTCTGAGTTATCGATACGGTAGTATTCAGAGCAAGATCATTGGAAAACTCGTGTTTGTAAGATGGAAGCAAGTCCTCAAATAGGGGCAACCCTGAGTCACCTGAAATCCCCAATTTAAACAGCATATCTGGTCTTCCCTCTACACTCCCAAACTGGTGAGACCATCGATTTTTATAGGTGATGGAAATATTGGAAATCTTGGAAGAGACCGAGTGCATTGGTTTAATAATGGCCAACAATATCGGATTTTTTATTTCTTTTTTCTTTGATGTTGGGGGACGACTGGAATTCCTTCGGGACTGACCAGATCTGGATGAAGACCCCTGATTGGTTGGGGTATAAATAGTCTCAATGAGATTCTTAAGATTCAGAGTTGAGCTAACACCCATTTCAGAATTAGAGGATGTGTTCACCGGATTGGTCAAGTTTTGCCTTCCCCAGCTGAAGGATGTATTATAAGTCAATCTGGGTTTCAACCATTTCAAAATATCAGGTGAAAAGGAATTATTCAAAGACTCATCTATACTAGTAACATTCCCAGGATTCATCTTTTCGATTGCCTGTAGTTTGGTTTTATTAAATTCGATCAGATCACTGTTGATGGTCTTGGAATATTTACTTATAACATTTTTTGAAAGCTGATAATCCAGTGAAAACCTTCTGGTCATCTTGAAATTCGGATCTTCTGTTATTGTCCCAGATCGTTTTTCCGTTACTTTGTCTTTGGAAGTAACGTTCATACTTGTTGTGAATAATTTGGGAGTCCAGTAAAGTCTGGTTTCTCCGAACCCCGCGCCGATAAACGGAATATTTTCGAGTTTTTTAAATGGGCGGATATAATTATCTCCAAAGGACAATTTATAAGTGATTTTTCCGCTATAATCATGGGTTACATCGCTTTGAATTGTATTATTGGAATTAAATGAATACTTTGCAGTTAAATTATCGATTGTGATATTATCTATCGTGTATTTCAGATACCACTTCCCACTGGGTGTGGTTTTTCGGAAAGAAGTATTGAATGATAGAGATTGATTAATGGTTTTTATAGAGTCAGGCATCTGACTGGATGACCCTGTTAGAATATCCGTACCCTGATAATATTTTGGTGCTGTGACGGTATTTGAATAATTGACTGTTAAAGGTGTTTTTATCCCCCACTGAGTGGGAAGAAATTTGTCTGGATTGAATTTGGAATTAACAGATATTTTATTTGTTGTATTCCCGGTACCTAATCTCTGCCGGAGTGAGTGAAAATTAGCATCCTCTTGCGAAAAATCAACAGAAAAGTCCATCAAATCAGCAAAATTCAGGCTGGTACGCACGCGCATCTTCCGACCTCTTTCCTTCTTCACCCCCGTCATGCGAAGTTCATCCACTAGTACTTGACCGTAAACCTTTTCATCTGTGTTATTTTCTACACCTAATGTGATGAAATTAATACGGTCGATAGCCGGAGAACCCTTTATCCGGATGGTTTTACAATCAGGGCATTCTCCATCCACCCATTCCCAATATCCCAATTCATCATTAAAATTGTCGGGAGATGGATCAAACTGACCATTCTGATTGACATCATCAAATGGTTCACACAGTTCTCCAAAATCATGCAGTCCATTTGGATCAATAGAATCAATGAAATCGAATTGTCCATTACCTTCAGTCCCTGAAAGGTTTTCTACGCAACTGGTATCAGTTTCATCTTCACAATCTTCATAATTGTCTCCATTGGGATCATCGAGGTTACATGTTGGACATCGTGGTTCACCATTGACTAATTCTTCCCAATACTGGGTTCCGCATACGGTAATTGTATCTTGAAATGTTTCTTGATAGAAATTTGGATTCGTAGCATAGCCCAGGGTTCCTGTAGAATCTATTGCCGCGAGTACGACTTCGTAATTATAACTACCCGCTGCGCTCCCGCACCCATTTTCTTTAGCAGTGGTTGTGCTGTCAAGACCTACATCATTTGTACTGGGTTGATCATCCAAGCTTTCGATGTTCAATTTGTATCTGACCAAATTTTGGATGTCAATATTGATATGATTCCGCTCGTCCCATTCCGGATAAATCGGTTTCATCACCTGATAATAATTATCATTGTCCTTACCGAATTTGAATACAAAATTGACGGTAGATGAATCTGTGGGATTCCATTGACCCTCGATTTCCGGTCCTCCAAAAACATACATTTCCATATTTTTGTATGCTTTAAAACTGAGAGGATCAAATCCGGTACCTTGGCTAAAAGTTTTATTCACTGCTACTATGTGATTAGGTTCGATTCCACCACTAACCATGTCATCCGCTTTATTGAAGGAAAGGACAAGAGATTGTTCCCTTTGGCGGATACCATAATATTCATCATATTCTCCCTGAACACCAGGCGGAGGATCGTAGTCAGAATTTTCATCTGTATTCGCTACTGCAACGGAAAAGGTAGGATCTGCAATGAATTCCAGTAAGTCCGAGTGCGCCACGCCCAGTTCGAGCCATTCATTCCGGACAATTTCAAACTTGGCAATCATGAGTTTTCGAGTATTTTCCAGATCGGTTTCAGGTGGGATTCCATCCATCCAGAGTCTCGCGTATTCAACATCGCTCCAAAGAACACTTCCATTCTCATCTTGGGTAAAATCACTGAGTAAAATGCGGAAAAGTTTCCAACCTGTAAGGATACCTCCATTTTCAGTTGCGCTCACCGGTTCATCAATGTTAGGCATTAATGTATACGTAAAATAGTCGTTTCTTTTATTGATGGAATCATCATTGTCCAGGTCTTCTGTGTCTGGGAAGGTAAATCCTGGAGTATTTCCATTCCCTTCGGTACCATTTATGAAACGATAATTATTTAGGCTTTCCTGTTGATGAAGTTCAAAGCTCCAATTATCACCGTTGGGATCGTTTGGATCAACCCAAAATGCAGTGTTAATCGCCTGATTTCCAGGAGAAGCATATGTTCCTGGCTCATTTAAGCACCCACCAAATCCATTTTCTCTTTCATCAGTACAACCATCAAGCCCTACGTCCTCACAGGGTTCTGAATCTCCTGGTACACAGCCATCCAATATGTGATTTCCAAAGCCGTTAACCAACCGATCTTCAGTATTCAGTTGATTATCTTCATTTATATCCTCACTGATGAAACCGATATCAATATGTAATCTCAAACTGTCATCAAGTACCCCTTCAGAATTCAACCATACATCCAAATATTTACTGTCAGATTGCTGATATTCACTGGGATAGAGCGCAGTAGTTACCCCACTCCACAATGAATCATTGGGGACATCACTTTGAAATAATGATTGTAGTACCAGAACTTTTGTTGTCTGAGTATTCGCTCGCGTGGAAACCTGAAGATCTGGCCAAATTGAATTGGTGAGAACATCATTAGAAGGATTGTACCATGCCATGCGACTCCGGTCTGCAAGATTTCTGCCTAGCGGTGGAGAGGATAATTTCCAGTTTCTTTGCAAAATGCCCAGTGAAGTGGTCCGTTTTGATGATTCGAAATCGTCTAGATAAGCTTCACCCAGTGGGTTGGGATTCGGTAGTACTTCAGCAAATTCACCTTCAATAGAGAAATTCGATGGCTTATCCGTTTCAACGAATGGAAGATTATCCACAAAATTAGTCAACAGATCAATATTTTTCAGAGCATACTTACCGTTAATATCCCATATAAAATTCCGAACTGGCTCGTAACCGATATCTACTTTTTCATCCACAATAGATTGATTATAGTACATGGCAACGCCACCCAGTTGGAAATTCTCACTAAGATTGAATTCCATAGCGGTACCCACCATGATCTTCTGATCGAAAGAGACCAACTCATTCTCTTCGAATGAAACCTGGATATCTGCTGTTGGTTCTAAACATTCAGGACAGTTGACAGAATTGAAATTCAGAGTTCCCCCAAAATAATCAATGTTATAGTCCATATCCTTTCGGAGTAATCGTCCGCCTAACCGAACTTCTTCGCTGCCCTCTACGATCATAAAACCACCAAGATTGATGGATGAACTTCTTTGTGAATGTTTGACGACTATATCAAATTGATGGTCATCGTTTTGGCTGGAAGTATTATAGTAAAAAGATGGTCCATGATCACCATTTGTGGTGTTGAAATTATTATCCGGATCATTCAGTACAATTCCTTCACCAGATACAGTATTTTTTAACTCTGGATGATGATTTCCCCAAAACAATGAATCACCAGGGGGGATATCAAACATAACAGAGTCTTGTTGATTCATATTAAGGCCTTCAAAATTTACTCGGGGATGAGTATCATAGGCAAATGGCAGGTGCATGGGGAGGAATAATTCACCGGTTGTAAAGTTTACCAAATTAGGATTGGGATCGAATATACCGTCTCCGCCATCTACCGGTAGTCCCTGTGAATTCTGATTATCTAAACCAAAAATATGTAAAAATGAAACGTTGTTGGGTGATTCTTCTTCCTCTCCAGTGTCTCCCTTTTCATGTACAATACGGATTTCAAAACTTTCGGGATCTATATCCCTTGCACCTAAATTATACACGTTTTTCAGCATAAGTGGCCAGGTGGCATTACTCGCTGATGATTGTCCTGATTGTTTGATTAGTTTCAGGATGATGGGGTCAGTGGTTGTAAATAATCCATCTTCATTTGAATCTGTATAGGTTTCAGCAATTTCGTCAAATACTCCGACTATACCACCATCTTCAAATAATATATGACCAGTATCATTTATAGTAGGATTATCATAACTGGAAGTAATGATCTCTTCACCTTCATCCAAAGATAAGTTTCCGTTGATATCTTCATACCAAACGGAAGAATCAGGCTCAAAATAAATGATGGAATCACTTTCATAAATGATTTCGTCCGCTGGATCCCATTGATTATTGTTGTTATCATCTTCATAGGGTTCTGATTCAAAGTTATAATCCCAATTACCTGCGCAATCTCCGTAAAGAGAACAATTATCTTCATCAACAATTACCGTATTCGTCGAATCCATGTATCCTGCAATATACCCGATTCCAATAGCATCCTGTGAAATACTGGTAAGCATTTTAATTACACCTGTGCCAACACTCAATATTTCATAATCAGTGTTTTCGATAAGTTCTTTCCATTTACCGTTTTCTACAACACTGCTGGTCGTATCTCCATTGAGATATGCAGTACCGATAATTGAGCCGTTGCTTTGGTCTAATTTATATAATTTATAATCTTTCAGGACATGATTAGTGGGAACATGCTCATTATCGTCTAATGGATAAAACAGATTTTTGAATTTATCATCAATGAAAAAATACTTATCCTTGATAAACTCATAGTCATGGATGGTTTTATCCTGAGAAGCTTCACCACCGGAGATATTTTTTGTAGATTTTTTGACCTGTTCCCTACTGACAATAGACGTAATTTTTAATGGACCGAGCTGATGAACGGTTTTTAGACCAAACAGACCGGTACTTTTTGTTGTACCTCCATTAACGAATTGTGCGGAGGAGGGAAGGCTTAAACTGAGGTTGCCCGCAACACCGGATTGCCAGATGTCATCTTTCCTGCCATCGTAATTCAAGACTAGATCGTTTTCCCAGGCAAAGTCTGCTTCAGAATCCTGATCAACTTCCACGGATAATCTGTCGCCAATATTTCCGGCGATTGTGAAATTTTGTCTTTGAGTAATATCCAGATCCCAGGATTTTGTGTCCTGATAACTGGTTTGTACAGCTCCGTTATCCTGAAAGGAAACATCTCCAGTAATATAAATATCACCTTTAATATTAAGAGATACTGATGTTTTTCCAATATTGGCAGTGATGAGTTTAATCGCTGCACCTACCTTACTATTATTAGTAACTTTTCGCTGTTTCTTGATCATTTCAATAAGAGAAGTATGACGTTCTTCCTTCAATACATGTTTCATATACCAATTGACAGGAACCACCGTTGGGATGGCAACATCGTAATTTTGATGGACTGTCCGAATGAGAAATGAATTGGGGATCAGGGACGGTTCTGTGACGGTTACTATTTTTTCTACTGTAACTTCTGCAACTCGTTGAGCCTTGTTTGGATCGATAAAATGCGTATTCCATGCTATGTTATCAGAGGGAAGTACTAATGTTTTGTACTGATTTGGGAATGGGTCTGATACTCGTGAAGCCATATTAAAGGTTCGTATCGGATAAGTGACATCATATACCAATAGTGGGTCGGCAGAATGCACCCATCCTGTTACCAATATCACACATAAAATAAAGTAAGCGTTTATCTGGTTCAGAAAACCTGAATTTCTATCGCAATGTTTGACTACCATGGTAGCAAGGGTCGCTAGGCAGTCTCCTTTTTCAGAGTTTTAGACCGATTTACAGATGAATATAAATGGTGCAATGATTCGGCCATTTTACGGACCGCGATGCCCCGGTGGGATATTTTACTTTTTTCGTTTGAAGTCATTTGAGCAAATGTTTTTTCCATTTCGTGGATATAAAATACAGGATCGTACCCAAAACCAGCAACACCTTTTGGTTGATGCAAAATTTGTCCTTCTACGATGCCTTCAGCGGTAAGTTCCAGTTTACCGTCAGTAAATGCCATAATCGTTTTGAATCTGGCGGTTCGCTTTGGAGGTTCAACTTTTGACAATACAGATAACAATTTTCGTACATTATCAGAATAAGAGCAATTTTCACCAGCAAATCGTGCTGAATAAACGCCTGGCGCTCCGTTAAGCGCGTCCACCTCAAGCCCCGTATCATCCGCCAAAGAAGGAAGACCTGTTAGCGTATGTACTGATCTGGCTTTGATAAGAGCATTTTCTAAAAGAGTCTCTCCATCCTCAATGATTTCACCAATGGTTGGAAAATCATCTAACGTAAGGATATCAAATCCCAATGGTTTCAATAGAGGAATAAGTTCAGCTCGTTTATGAGGATTATGAGTTGCGAGTACGATTTTCATTTGTAAATCCAGATCGTAAATTACCAGAACATTTCCATGTGGTTTTATGAAAATAATGGATTATGATAATATCATGATATCGTACTTTTCTTTGTTTACGGAATCTGGAAAGGACATTATTTTTCTTAATTTTTTCGTTTAATCATATCACGCGAGTCATCATAAATTTCTAGGCTTTGAAATTACCAAAACCGGCATGGTAATATCAGAATTTGAAGTATGGGTCGGATAGCTCCCCGACACTTCGGTTCCAACGCTCCGGTTGGAATCTGCGGTAGGGGCAAGCAGTCAAGACTTTCGCTATCCTCAATGGATAGCAAATTATGGTCGGATAGCTCAGTCGGTAGAGCAGAGGACTGAAAATCCTCGTGTCGGCAGTTCGATTCTGTCTCCGACCACAGAAGCCCTTTCATGACAAATGGAAGGGCTTTTTGTTTTTATTCATTTGATGATAAACTTTAGCGTATTCAGTTTTAATTCAGAACCTAATTGGAACATGGTGTAAAATTCGAATTATGAAACATGAAAATAAGGTCAATGTTATTCTCTTTTTTGCGTTGATCTGTGTCAGTACAGCATCTATCTTCGCCCGTTGGCTTGATCCGGTTCCCGCAGTGGCAATTGCCATGTGGCGAATGCTGTTGGGATCCGCTTTTCTGTGGATGTACAGTTTATTTTATCCACAATCGGGAATGACCTCCAAAAATAAACTCCTGACGATGATCTCCGGTATGTTTCTCGGGCTCCATTTTTTATTCTTCTTTACAGCTATAAAAATGACAACGATTGCAAATGCAACTTTTTTAGCAACGCTTGCTCCTCTTTTCACTATTCTGATCGAAACTCTGATTTTCAGAAAAAAAATAATTCCCGGGGTTATTTTCGGACTATTTATCACATTTGTGGGAATGGTTATCATTATAGGTGGAAAACTTGAGTTTGAGCACGATCAATTGATGGGAAACCTATCAGCACTAACCTCTTCATTTTGGATTTCCATCACTTATCTGATCACAGAAAAAGTACGACGAACCACCGGTACGCTTTCATACTCACGATCTCTTTATTTATGGGCAGCGGTACTCCTCTTCGTCACCGCGCTGATATTTGATACATCAGTTTTTTCCTTTACGAGTATGGAATTCACAGGACTACTGCTCATCGGATTAATCCCCACCGTTTTCGGTCATAGTTTATTGTATTATTCACTCCGGTTTGTATCTCCGAGTATCGTTGCGTCAGTACCACTTGGTGAGCCGGTGATAGCATCTGTTCTGGCTATGATGATATTTAATGAATTCCCTGGAATACTAGTGTTTGTAGGTGGTGCAGTAATATTGATGGGGTTATTTAAAATAATCAGTAGCAGAAATAACTAACCGATATTTAATAAGACATAAATGAGGAAGAAGCCCCTGGAGAGGGGCTTCTTTACGGAGGAGATAATTAGATGTTTTGAATTCGAGTTTGTGTATTTGAAGCCTGTTAGGCTTCAATTCTAATTATCAAGATTTTTCAGAATTAAAAGTAATTCGTTGATTTCGAATCTGTGAGTTACTGGCAATTCAGAACGTTAGACAATGAAAACAGAAAAGGGTTTCCCTCTTTTTTTAAAATATTTTATTTACAGATGATATGTAATATTTAGCAGTTTTTTGGGGAAATCTCAACCGATCAGTCTGACGATAGTTCTAATTCCAGTTTATCACGATCGGATTTCTTCAATTTTCGGGCAACTTCACGGTACGAATGGTCGATCATCATTTTAAGCGTATCATCTGATATCGTTCCATCGAATACGACGGTATTCCAATGCTCCTTGTTCATGTGGTAGCCGGGCTGAACTGCTTCGAATTGTGCCCGTAAAATCAACGCATCATCCGGGTCACATTTCAGATTTACTGAGATGGGATTGGTATCTTCCCGGATCAACGCAAACATTTTTCCCATAACTTTATACACATGGATACCAGGTCCAAACGGATATCCATTCGTTACTCCGTTTTTTGTAGATAAGTACGTTTTCGTCTCATCATAAGTCATTATCAGTTTTACTTAATCAATGACCACTTGCGTCTGAGAATAATAATCCATACCATCCATCAACCAGGAGATTTTCACGACCCACAATCCGCTTAACAGCCCGTTTGTGCTGATCACCTGTTCACCTGCAGACGGTGTTAGGTTATAATATCTATCAAGCAGATGATCGGAAGGCCGATAAAGTTGAATCTTCCCCGTCACTTGTTGATTGGCGTAGAGTTCAGGAATATTGATCAGTATCCCTACCGACGAATTATACCTTACGTTGATAGTACTTTCCAGTTGATGAGTTCGGGTGAGGGCATCGATTTTGGATTGATACGCCTGGTCTTCTGAATAATAATCGGGCTCAACCAAATTTGCATCTTGGAAAAGTGAAAATACCAACACCGAAATTAAAAACAGTACAAATGCAATAATGGAGGCAATAATTCCCGTCAAAAATCGTGGCAATTTGATCATTTAGATAACCCCGGAGAAATAAAAGTCGTTTTGACTTTGCTCATTAATTCATCATTTCCAAAAACCAAAAGACTAACTGGCGTTTTTCGCTGGTTCAAAGATGTCCCCGGAATGGTTAAGAAGAAAACGGATTCAGCCATATCATCGGACATAACCGTAATTGGATTTAATAGTTTTACGTTTACCATTTCCTGGTCCGCCTCCAGACGAATAGTCATTTCTTTGTAGGTTTTATTCATAATTTTGATATTGTAAAGATTTTTGATGTCGCCATTGTCCATCACATGGTACATGATGCCCGGGGTTCGGAGTATCGTCGTTTCCAATGGCGATCTGCTGACCAGAAAAAATACCACCAGTGATACGATTAGGAAAAGTATTCCAGTGTATCCCACTGATCTAGGTGTGAAAAGTTGTTTTACACCGCGTGCAAGTTCGTTGTACGACGCGTATCTGATCAACCCTTTGGGAAGTTTGACTTTATCCATAATGGTATCACATGCATCCATGCATGCTGTGCAGTTGATACATTCCAGTTGGGTGCCGTTCCGGATATCAATTCCTGTGGGACAAACATGAACACACTGATGACAGTCTATGCAGTGGCCAGCGGTGGAATCTTTCTTCAATCCGCCTTTTGTTCGGGGTTCACCGCGTACAAAGTCATAGTGCACCGCGATAGAATCTTTGTCAAGGAGAACACCCTGAAACCGTCCGTATGGGCAAACGATAGTGCACACTTGCTCCCTGAACGATGAGAATACAAAATAAAAGAGTAGGCTAAAAATGATCATCGCGGAGAAACCAGCAATATGTTGGGTAGGCGGTGCAGTCACTATGTGCATCAATGGATCCGTGCCAATGATGTATGACAGGAAAAGGTTCCCTATCAGAAACGAGATGGAAAAAAAAATAACGTGTTTAGTGGATTTTTTCATCAATTTTTCAAGAGAAAGAGGTTCCGCATCCAGCCTTTTTTGTTGTGCGGCATCACCCTCAATCCAGTACTCAATTTTTCTGAAAACCATTTCCATGAAGATGGTCTGTGGGCAAATCCATCCACAAAAGAGCCTGCCGTAAACGACGGTAAAAAGAACAATGAAAATGATCATCGAAATGAAGACCAATCCGAAAATATAAAAATCCTGTGGCCAGAACCGAAAACCCAACAGGTAAAATTTCCCCTCCAAGATATTGAGGAGGAGAACCGGATGTCCGTTTATCCGTAAAAAGGGAGTTGCAAATAGTACGAGCAGTAAAAAGTAACTTACCCATGTGCGGGCAGAATAAAATCTGCCAGAGGGTTTCTTGGGATAGATCCAGACTCTCTTCCCCTCAGAATTCACAGTGGCAAGCCGATTTCTGTATTCGCCCGAATCCTGCTGCCCGGTGATGTGTTTATTGTCTATGTTCATGAGTATGTGATAAAAAATAAGCCGGAGTCAGAAGAACCGTCCGGCTTATGTCAATTTAATGAATGGTTGTTTTGATAATCATGGTGAGTAAAGGTCTCCCTGAGGTGCTTTCGGATTCGGGGGATTTGTCTCTTGCAAAGTGAGTACATAACTGCCGACTTTCAGCATTTCTTCAGGGCGGAGAGTAGTATTCCAGGCGATCATTCCTTTGGTTGGGACGCCGTGCGTGATCGTGTTCATGATTTCGTTAAAGCTACCGCCTTTTATCCAGTACTGATCGGTCATATTGGGACCTATCCCGCCTTCGCCAAATATGCCATGGCAAGCGATACAATTTTTCAGCCAGATCTCTTTCCCCTGTGAGATTGATACATCGTCAGCTAGGGATGAGTAGGATGCAATTTCTTCCTCAACGACAATGGACGCTCTGCTCGATGCAAATCCAAATTCCTCGCCAGAAAAGGATGCATTTAAAATGGCTAGGTCTTCCAAGGATGCCTTCCGTTTTGCTTCTGCGATCAGCCATGCGAAAGGAACATTGGGTCCGACATAATTTTCCAGTTGTTTTCTGAGTTTGGGTGTCAGCTCAATGGTTTCATCTGCCCAGGGAGAATCGTAACCCATGGGTATGGATGATCCTTTCGCAATCACCATTCCCGGATTCATTTCTTTCTGGTACTCAACAACGGAAGAATCTCCAAAATTGAAGACATGAAAATAGAGAAAATATCCGACCCCCCAGATGATGGTGATATAAAACAGGTTCAGCCACCAAGGCGGTAGATCGTTATCCAGTTCTTTAATTCCATCGTAGTCATGATCCAGTAGTTTATCTTTAGCCACGGTTGGTTTCCTCCTGCGAATAACGACTTTTTTCAATGGGTAAATGACTCATTTTATCCAGGTACGGTTTTTTCATCCGGGCTACCCAAATAATGACAGTTGTGAATATCCCTAGAAATATAAACAGAGATATGAGTGGGAAAATGACAACACCCGAATCTGATGTAAACAATTGTGTAATCATTATTCAGTCACCTTTATATCGATTCCGAGACGTTGCAGATAGGCAATCAGTGCGATGATCTCGGTATTCCATTGCGCGTCGGTGATATTCTGGGATTTCAGATTTTCCACGATGGCCTTCGCTTGTGCTTCCAATTCAGAAACTGCAAGGGCGTCGTATCCGGATTCATACGGCACACCCAGCGTTTGCATTGCCCGGATCTTTGCCGGGATCAGTTGTAAATTGATTTCTTTATCAAATAACCACGGGTATGGCGGCATGATTGAACTGGGGGATGTAAGTTCAGGGTCGAACATGTGATTGAAATGCCACGCATCGGGGTATTTCCCCCCCTCTCTGTGCAGGTCAGGTCCAGTTCGCTTTGATCCCCATTGGAAAGGATGATCATACACAAATTCACCCGACTTAGAGTACTCGCCATAGCGGACCGTTTCTGACCGGAATGGTCGAATCATCTGTGAGTGACATACATAACATCCTTCACTCACATAAATATCTCGCCCTTCCAATTCCAGAGGTGTGTACGGTTTCACGCTGGCAATGGTGGGGACATTACTCTTGATCAGTGCGATGGGGACGATTTCTATGAGTCCGCCGATGGCCACCACGATCACGACGCCAAGGAAAAACTGCACCGGTCGTTGTTCGATCCAACGATGTTTCGTTTCACCGGACTTTAATCCAGCTGGAGGACCTGTCAATGCTGGTGCCTCATCCTTTTCATCTGCTATCAATTTACCAGATTTGATCGTTTTCACCAAATTGAATAGCATGAAGAACATGCCTGTAAAATACAGAGTCCCACCTACAGCTCGGATGGCATACATGGGGATGATTTGAATGACGGTCTCTAGAAAATTGGGATATTGAAGGAAGCCATCCGCAGTAAATTGTTTCCACATGAGTCCTTGGGTAATCCCTGCCCAATATAGGGGGATGGCATAGAAAATGATTCCCAATGTGGAAATCCAAAAATGAACGTTCGCCAGTTTAACGGAATAGAGCTTCGTGTTAAAGAGTCTGGGTATCAGCCAGTACAGAATGCCGAAGGTCAGTAGGCCGTTCCACCCCAGTGCTCCGATATGAACATGCCCAATGGTCCAATCTGTGTAATGTGACAGGGCATTCACACTCTTGATGGACATCATGGGACCTTCAAAGGTAACCATCCCATAGGCGGTGATAGCGACTACCATGAATTTCAGAATAGGATCTTCGCGTACCCGGTCCCACGCGCCTCGGAGAGTCAACAGACCGTTCAACATCCCACCCCACGAAGGCGCGATCAGCATGATGGAGAATACGGTACCCAATGATTGAGCCCAGTCCGGCAGAGCGGTGTACAATAAATGATGCGGACCTGCCCAGATGTAAATGAAAATAAGCGCCCAGAAGTGGACAATGGACAATCGGTATGAAAATATAGGCCTGTCAGCGGCTTTGGGCAGAAAATAATACATCATCCCCAGATACGGCGTAGTGAGAAAGAACGCTACTGCATTATGCCCATACCACCATTGAACCAGCGCATCCTGCACCCCTGCATAGACAGGATAACTTTTCAATAACGACACTGGCAGTTCGATGGAATTTACAATATGCAAAATCGCAATGGTAAAAAACGTAGCGATGTAGAACCATATGGCAACATACATGTGTCTTTCACGGCGGCGAAAAATAGTGCCAATCATATTGGTGCCGAAGACAACCCAGATGAGGGCGATGGCGATGTCGATGGGCCATTCCAGTTCAGCATATTCTTTGCCGGAGGTAATTCCGAAGGGCAGGGTGAGGGCGGCGGAAACAATGATCAACTGCCATCCCCAGAAGTGAATGTTGCTAAGTAGATCGCTGAACATCCGGGATTTCAATAACCGTTGAAGGGAATAATAAACGCCCATAAAGATGGCGTTACCCACAAATGCGAAAATAACGGCATTGGTGTGGAGGGGCCGAAGCCTGCTGAATGTGGTCATCCCGAAGCCCAGATTCAGGGATGGGAATACCATTTCGAAGGCGATCCATACACCCACCAGCATACCAACGATTCCCCATAAAATTGTCGCAAAAGCGAAATTTTTGACGATCCTGTTATCGTATTGGAAAGTTTCTACCGACATTTATTTTCTCCGTGATTTGGTACTTGATGATTTTTGTTATTGGGATCAAATAATATTTTTACTGCAGGTGAATAATGGTCATCAAATTGACCGGATTTTACCGCCCAGATAAAGGCAACCAGAAAGGCAGATGCAAGCGTCAGGCTTGCGGCGATTAGTAAAAATAAGACACTCATTATGTATAAATTTCCAGCAGAAAAATTAAGAATTATGACATGAGCAGCACAAATAGAAAGGTACCGATTTTGGGCGGCAACAGAAACCGGTTATGATTCGACGGCCACATTATTTTTATTTTGGGTATATCTCAACACCATACTTAACTTCGAACCGGAGCTGGGAGGTCCAATTAAATAGATATGAGACTCACACCTATTTTATATCAAAATGCTACGAAAACGTGAGTTTGAGATGCTAGTTGCATCAAAATGAAGTTTTGATAAAAAAAATCCCAAAAAGTAATTCAAAGCGAAAATTCTATAACCTCCATAAATTTTAATTCACAGTTTTTTAATATGAGTACTTCAAGGAAAATCATATGACCACAACCACCTTTGATATCGATTTTAAAAACCTGTTGAATATGGCAAAGGAGAAGTTAAATCCGAGGAAGGTCTCTCACTTCATTGAAGCGGGAGGTGTTGCATCCGCCATACTCACTGATCAGGGCAATGTTTATGTAGGTGTTTGCATTGACACTGCCTGTACGTTGGGAATGTGCGCGGAAAGAAACGCCATTGCGAATATGATCACCCATGGCGAAAGTAAAATTGACAAACTGGTCTGCGTGATGTCAGACGGTAGCGTGGGAAGTCCCTGCGGTGCCTGCCGGGAGTATCTGATGCAACTCCACAAAGACAGCGGTGAGATTAAAATCCTTACATCCATTGACGGATTTACCTTCATTAAGTTAAAAGATCTTATCCCGGACTGGTGGGGATACAAGTATTTTGAATCAGGAGAAACCTGATAGAATCAGATATGATAAGTGACCTATTAATGAGCACATCTGTGTCATTGAAATTGACAGAGGCTTTGCAAATTAGGAATTTTAAAAAATAATTAATAAAAAGGAATCAAAATTGAAAGTATTATCATTATTAACGGTGTTCGGAATTTTTTATATATCTTTGGCATTTGGTCAAGAATCCATGATTAATCCAATTTCGGTAAAACCAGGTTTCCTTGGTACTAAATATTACCAAAGCGATAAATCGCTGACTATTAAACAGCTCAACACAATTCTGTCAGAAAATGAAGACACAAATGAGTACCTTGACGCAGCTAAAAATATATATTCAACTTCAGTGATATTCTCCTCCGTTGGTGGATGGTTAATCGGGTGGCCAATTGGTTATGCCATTGGTTCAAAAAAAAGTGTAGATCTATCCATTTTAAGTGGTGGTTTTCTTATTGCAGGAATCGGCGTCCATCTTGAAAAAAAGGCAGCAATTGATTATAAAAAAGCAATTGACATATACAATGAGACAAAACCCTAGACTTAAGTTTTCTTAATCTTCAGGGACTATGTTTGGATAAAATATAAATAATTAATGAGGTAAATATGCCTACAAATTCAGCATCGCAAGCACTTGCTATTTTAAGGGACGGAAGTCAGTTCCAATGGTATGTGATTCCCCTTCTCGCATTTGTGGTTTACGTGTATGCCGTAGAAGTTGAACGAAAAAACTGGAGTCTGGTATTTGCCGGGCTGGCGTTCTGGGGCATGGACTGGTTCAACGAGATCTGGAATTCACTGGTCTTCTATTTCACAAATTATGCGCCGGTCTGGGGTGCGCCTGGTAAGACCGCATTTCTGATTTTCATTGGGCTCAACATTGAAATATGCTTCATGTTTGCCGTAGCGGGAATCGTTTTCAGCAAAATGCTACCTGCAGATAAAAAGATGAAAATTATGGGAATCCCCAATCGGATTTTCCTTGCGGTGGCATTTTCCATCTTCTGTGTGATCGTGGAGTTTTTCCTTAATGCAGTAGGCGCCCTCACCTGGGATTATCCCTGGTGGGACGTTAAAGCGCCAGTGCTGATCGTCCTCTTTGGTTATCTTCCTTTTTTCCTCATGGCATACTGGGTATTTGATATGAAAACGGTGAAAAAGCAGGCGACGGTCACAGGGATCATCTACGCCGTCAACCTCATCGCCATTCTGGTATTCGGTGTTGGTTTAGGGTGGCTGTAAGATTGAAATCAGTAAATCTACAACTGAGGCTCACACTTGCTCAACACTTCATTTCCATTGGTGCAATTGAAGGTTAAACTTCTTTTATATTTGGAGTAATAATGGGGACCATAAAAAAATTCCTACTGTTTGAAAAACATGTCTGTCCGTGGTGGCTAGCATATTCCTGGGACCATCGTCTGCGGAAACTCATTCATAATCCTCAAAAGATCATAAAGCTGTATGTTTCAGAAGGGGATGTGGTGGCTGATATAGGATGTGGAATGGGCTTTTTCTCTATCGCAATGGCAGAATTTGTGGGTTCGTCTGGTAAGGTCTATGCTGTGGACGTACAGCAAAAAATGCTCGACGTATTAAAAAAGCGAAGTCAAAATTATCAGAACGACCTCCCAATAAATGCAGTACTCGCGGAGAATGTGAAAGCAATCATCAAAGAATCTGTTGATTTTATACTAACCTTTTGGATGCTACATGAAGTCGAGAATAAAGAATCGTTTTTAAAAGAGTGGTTCTCATTCCTCAAAGAAGGTGGTAAATATTTACTGGTTGAACCTAAAATTCACACTTCTCAAAAATTATTTGATGAAGAAGTTGAATTGTGTAAACGTATTGGATTTGAAGAATTTGAGAGCCCTCATATTCGTGCGAGCCGTGCTGTACTTTTTAGAAAGGGCCAAGCTAATTTTTGATCGATGTATAAAAGGTGTTCGTTGCAAAATTCAATCCTGCAATAATAGAGAGTGAACCAGTGAGGGGTGTGGGTCACAACCCCCGTATTTTTCGATTTAAGGAACCAATAAATAGTGAGGATAAAAAATTGAATCCAAAATCAATAGAATTTGCGAAATTAGCAGGTACTTACAAGTCTCTTCAATCGCTCTTGGCTCCACATGGAAATCGACAAAGAATATTACCATACTTTCATCCTGAAGTCGTCCAAGAAATTTTCGATAAGTATTCAAGATCTGCAAGTGTTCTAAAAAGAATAGTCCCTGATTTATATTCCGATGTACCTGAAAGGAAAATGGCAGAATCTTCTGATTCGACCATTGCTCGTTCCTATTTGGAAATGCTAATGAGAGATATCGAATACATTTTTGAGTTGAACTCTCATATTTCTGTAATGGATTCGAAGAAGCATGAACCTCCCCGAAGAATATTTATTAGTCATGGTTCAAGTTCTGATTGGCTGCAATTGCAAAATCATATTGAAAAAGATTTAGGATTTGATACTCTTGAACTTGCCCAAGAACCAAATCGGGGGAGAACGGTCCTACAAAAGTTGTATGAAGAATCTGAAAAGTGTTCCTTTGCCGTCGTCGTCATGACGGGGGATGACATTATTAATGATGGGGAAATTAGAGCCCGTGAAAATGTTATGCATGAAATTGGCTTTTTTCAAGGAAAGTATGGCCTTGAAAACGTGTGTCTCCTTCATGAAGAGGGAACTAATATTCCAAGCAATATTCATGGTTTAGTTTATATCCCATTTCCTCAAAATGTTATTAACGCAACTTTTGGTTCTTTGGTAAGAGAGTTGAGAGCACATTTTGGCTAATTACCGCCTGACTATTGCCGTAACGGACGCTAGTACTGACTAAAGTGGTTTTTAGAGATGTTCGCATGAGAACAATTACTTATCATTAAATATCAAACAGTCAGTATTTCGCTGAATTCAGCCACTAGCTAGATCATGGGAGTGATTCTTCATGCTAGATAATAACTCTTACTCGATGTCAAAAGGTACAGGCTACCTTTATCTTGATACGAACATCCTTTGTTATGTGGCTGATCATCCGTCGCTTTGGTCAAGTCTTCGTACACTTTTATACAAAAAGCGATTGCGGCTAGCAATCAGTGATGTTCACTTCGCAGAGTTGCACGACGCTACGCGAAAGCATGAGAAGATCGCTGACCTATTTTGCTTTGTTCCAGCGTGCTTAATCAACTCTGGGGAGAACCTACTCCGAGACGAGATTCATGCGTACCCCAATACTCCGGATGATCCACTCTTCTTATCGGCATTATCTTCACAAACCCACGACCGGAGCATCATTCTTACTAATCTCCGCTCTCAACAACTCCAAGACAGTCGGAGCGAAATGCGCCACATTGCAAATCATATGCATGCCATCATTGTCGAAAGAATGCAGAATTTCAAACCTAGCCCAACCGGTGTCTATACGAAGAAACAAGCGCCTCTGTTTGTTCATCATGCTGTAATACAGCAATTGATGAACCAAGCGCCAGAGTTTCTGCTGCGCTTCCAAGATGACCACAGTCGGTTATCAGTCGATAGTTTCTTATCCTTGCGCTTGGGTCCGCTAGTAGCATTCTTCAAGTATTATCTTGGAAAAAGGCGACCAATAGCTCCAAATGATCTCGGTGATCAGCTACATCTTCAATACTTCCTGTATTGCAATCTCGTCATCACAGAAAAAGATAATGCAGAGATCTTTTCCCAAGCACAGACGATTGAGCCTTTTCCTGATACGCTGACTATTGAAACCATTGATTTCGTTCGGAACATCGAGTCGTCTATGGGTGACCAGCTAACTAACGGATAAAGCTGACACTGTAGTGCGCGTTCAGGTTACGATTCTTGTTGCAGGCGACCGCTTGTTTTGGCGGACACCATTTGACAAGTGAAGCTTATCCACCATTCATTATATAAGGAGTAAAAAGTGTTATCCGGTATCCATTTTCTGTTGAGTTACAGATGCAATTTGGCATGCGATCATTGTTTTCTGTACTGTAGTCCTGGCTCGAGGGGAACAATGACCCTGAAACAAATCCGGACCATACTTGAAGAGTCGGATCGAATCGGCACCGTCCAAGAGACATATTTTGAGGGCGGTGAACCCTTTCTGTTTTATCCGGTAATGATCGAGGGTATTCGGCTTGCCAAAAATCTGGGATTTAGAGCAGGAATCGTATCCAACGGCTACTGGTCGACATGCGTCGAGGATGCAAAACTTTGGCTTAGTCCTCTTGCTGAGCTTGGCATTTCAGATTTGAGTATCAGCGATGACACCCTTCATTATGGAGATCGCAAAAACAGTCCGGCTAAATGTGCCCTTGCCGCTGCGAAAGCATTGGGATTGCCAACGGCCTCCATCAGCAAAGCAAAGCCCCAGGTTCAGGATGGTCCTGATCTTGGTTTAGGAAAAGGAACTCCGGAAATCAGTGGCGGAATAAAACTCCGAGGAAGGGCGGTTGAAAAGTTTGCCGAAGGACTACCCACCAGAAAATGTGAAGAACTCAATAGTTGTCCATACGAGGATTTGATTGATCCAAAGCGTGTTCATGTGGACTCATATGGCACCGTGCAAATTTGCCAAGGCATCAGCATGGGAAACTGCTGGGATACACCGCTATCAGAATTGGTCGGAGATTATGATTCACAGAAACATCCCATTTGTGGTCCCCTGGTCCGTGGCGGTCCCATCGGCCTGGTTGAGGAGTATGGTCTTACTTTAGAAGATGAATATGTGGACGAGTGTCATCTCTGCTACGCAGCACGATTAGCATTAATCGACAAGTTCCCAGAATATCTTGCTCCGAGACAAGTGTATGGCCTTGAGTAGAATAGGAAGAATCACAAAGCAAGCCAAATTCAGGTAACACCAATAAATCGCGTCTGACTTGTATCGTTAGAAACGTCTATCCCTCTTAAAACCGTTTAATGTACCGATGGCAATAGGGCAATGAACCCTTATGTTGGTAGTAATCCTGATGATACTCTTCAGCCGGATAAAATTCGCCAGCCGATGTGATCTGCGTGGCAATATCCAACCCTTTTTCGATGAGGATATTTTTCAGCTTCTCCGCAGTTTGCCGTTGATCTTCATTCAGGTAAAATATTTCAGACCGATACTGAGTACCGATATCCGGTCCCTGTCTATCAACCTGTGTTGGGTCATGGGTTTCAAAAAATAGTTTGGTCACTTCTTCATACGAAATAACAGACGGATCATATCTTACCTCCACTGCCTCTGCATGCCCCGTGGTATCACTGCATACTTGTTTGTAAGTGGGATTTTTCACATGTCCACCGGTATAACCGACAGTGGTTGAGATGACACCTTCTGCTTTCTGAAGGTAATATTCCGTCCCCCAGAAACATCCGGAGGCAAAGATCGCTCTGCCTGTCGTATCCTCATCCGGTTTTGGGATAAATTTCAGTGAGATCGAATTCACACAATGTCGGATGTTCTTATCCGTGTACTTTTCGCCTTCAAACACATGACCTAAATGTCCGCCACAGTTGGTGCAGATGATCTCGGTTCGTCTGCCGTCAGCATCCGTTTTTCGAGTGACTGCGTCATCAATTTCATCATCAAAGCTTGGCCATCCGCAATGAGATTCAAATTTATCATTTGACCGGTACAGTGGGGTATCGCATTGTTTACAGACATAATATCCCTGCGCGTCGTTATCGGTATAATCTCCTGTAAACGGAGCCTCGGTACCTTTGTGGAGGATGACATTTTCCTCTTCGGGAGTGAGTTTATTGTATTCCATTTTTTCCTGAAAAAAACTGTTAAAGTTGACCATTATCAGTGCGATCAACACTGTGGATGTTAAAATTAAACCGGGCTTCATGATGATTCCATAATATTATTATCATCATTAACGGATTGAACCGACTGATTGATCCTGGAAAAATTGCATCCATGAGATAGTTAACAGATCAGTAACAGTTCCTCGCTCCTGAAGGTGTGTCTTAATTTTTTCGAGTGCACTGTTATTTTGATTTTGACCCACCTTGCATTTTACGTCCCACTGTGTGATTTCCAATTCAAACACGCCCGTTTCTTCCAGAGGCTTGACGTACATTTCCAGCCCTGCTTGGATGGGCAGATATCCACCCTCTGGTTGGTATTTTTCCATGAGTTTCTGGAGGATGTCCGCTTTGGCTTCTACATCCTCGATGATTTTCCCTGTAGATCGTCCATACGCGGATAAGTAGTAAGTGGTGGCAGGGCAGGCATACTCTTTTGTCCGCCAGTAGGAAGGGATCATCGCCAGGGACTTGATCACTGTAAAAGACACGTTTCTACCGTTCTGATACGCATCAAATTTTTCACCATCCAATGCCCCATGAAAATAGATTTTCCCGTTTCTTTCCAAAAAGTGGATGGGAACCGTTCGTGGGAATTCCATAGAGTCCATGATCCCCAAATATCCCACGGATTCATCGAACAGCACAGATAATACTTTATCGTCCGCGGAGTATTGGTAATCTGATCTTCTCATAAGGTCTTAAAATGCTTTTTGAAGAGACACCACCCAGTTTGAGTCAGCGTCCTTTCCCCAGACAGGTACGGCACCATCCAATCTGAACGTATACTTACCTAATGCGGGTGGGATAAATGATAACGGACGGGTAATTCCAGCCCCCACTTCAACGATGGAGTTAGATTTCCCGATGGTGGTTTCGTAAATGGCACAATTCATAAAGACGTTCGGGTGGATACTCATAAAATTTGTTATCTTCGAATATCCCCTGATTTTCTCAAGTATTTGTGAAGGATCTGCCTGGATATTGATTCCTTCCAGCCAACGTAGATTGATTGAAGGATCGACGAAACTGATAATATTCCCGCCACCGGATACTTGAAAGTGCCCGTCATTTACCAGAGATGCCGGGAGACTGCCTTTGCCGCCATACATCCAATTCGTGTGCGCAGAATTAAAAAAGGAATCGCCTGTCAAACGCAAACTCATTTGCGACGGAGTTGTGTCGCTCTGCCAACCGATAAACGTACGGATACTTATGGGAATGGTTCGGTTAATCCGGTGAATGGTGGAAAACATATATTGGGTGTAATGTGCCTGACTGCCGTTTACACTGGTCTCGCATGCCACTTCATAATCTCCTGAAATTTTTCCTCGTCCCCAGTGATACTGGTGATTCAGAACGAAGGATCGGTTTTGTCCTTCATCCCAGCTTTGCCAAGTGGGGAGGTAGTCTATATCTGATAATCGGTCTTCCCGATATTTTAATTCCAGTTCATGATAAGGCTTCTTTGTCAACGTGGAACGAACAGTGGCGGTATACCCCACTTCCAACAGTCTGTCCAGACCGGTATCCTCGAAATTCACAAATACATGAGTAAGGTTGTTTAGAAACCTGACCGGAGTTTCCATAAACAGGGTAAATTCTGGTGGTCTCGCTGGTGACCGATAACGAATCGCTCCCTCGGTGTGATACTGACGGATGTTACCATCCAGCAAATATCCTGAAAACCAATGAACGCCTGGATTCAATCCATCAACAGAATTATAGGTAAAGGATGGTCGGAAATAAATATCGTACGCGTCCAAAGTTGGATAGTATTTATACAGATTATCCATTTGAGCATTCACAGGTAGGAATTTACCGCTCACATTGTCCAATTGATCAATATCGGATAACCTGTTAGAAGGGTCAATCTTTGCTTTTACCACCGGCGATAACACAGGGACATCAACAGAAAATGTGTCATTGAATTGGTTCCAGCCCACCCATGTTTTGGAGATGAACCAGGAATCCGGTACCGATTTTTGGAGCGTTTTCTGATTCGGGACGTGAACCCATTTTTCGGTACCGTCACTGAGTGTCAGCCGGATATCCAGTGGCATTTCCATTGAACCCTTCCGCTTCAGGGTCAATTTCGCATAGTGTTTATCCTCAATTTTAACAGGATTAAGTTCGGAGATCGCATAGTCGATAGTCCCTGTTTCATTCATCCACTGATGGAAAAACCAATCCAACTTTTTGCCACTCACCTCTTCAGCAATGCGAGTAAAATCCTCGGGATACGGATGTTGGAAGAGATACGTTGAAAAGTATGTCTGCATGACCCGATCCATGACGCCCTTTCCCAATGCATACTCCAGATTATACAGCATGGACGCTGTTTTGGAATAAACCAATCGGTAATTGGCGTACTCGGCGTAATGGTCCGAATGTGTGTTTAGTGGATACTTTTCATATCCGGTTCGGATAAACTGCAGGTACTTGAGATCATTCCGGGTATATTTTCGAGTCTTTATTGGATAAAAGTTGGTTTTGTACCAGCCTTCCACCATGGTTCCACTACTTTCACCCCAGACTGAATCCATCGTCGTTGCAGTAATATAATTGGTGAAGCCTTCATCCAGAAATGCGCGATAAGTTTCGTTAGAACCGATTTGACCGTAAAACCAATTGTGTCCGATCTCGTGTCCTAATAATCCAATATACTCGGGTGAGGTACCGCTGTCAGCAGTGAGCATGGGATATTCCATTCCATCATCCACATCAGACACGATCATTTTGTGATATTGATATCGCCCCCATCGTTTGGAATAATCCTCGATAAACAGACTGCCAACGTCAGCTGCATCCTGCCATTTCGATGCGTTTTGCTCTCGGGCGAACGAATATACTTTGATGCCGTCCCATTCAGCTACGCCAATCCGAAAAGATGGAGATGCGATCCAGGCGATATCGTGGACCTGATCCGCGCGATACACCCATGTTTTGGTCTCATCGGTGGGCTCGATGATGACAGATGCGTCTTCACCCAATGGCTTTTCAGAGAAATTTTTGACGTCTAGCTTTTCCATCAATGATGCCGGGAGCACTTCATCGCGGTTCAAAAGCCTGCCCGAAGCTCCCACAATATAATCAGCCGGGAGTGTTAGATTCCATTCGAACGTACCAAAGTCACCATAAAATTCTCTGCCCAGATGGTAATCGTTATTCCAGCCGCGGCGTACATCATAGACCGCCATTTTGGGGTACCATTGTGTTGCCACAAAGTAATCATCGCCTTTATGCATCCGTGCATCTGCTCCACTGAATTTGGTTTCAAATTCAATAATAAATATTGCAGGTTCGCCAGGCAATAACGGTCGGGACAACCATACTTTCATATTGGTATCGTCAATGCTGTGGGATAATGACGCTCCATCGCCATCCTGCAAAGACAAAATAGTATTGCCACCCTGGTCTTCTGGAGACAGAGTGTGGATATTATCCCTCCCCTCACCCAGGTCAAAGATGTCCTGATAACTACCAGGGACAAAGGCATTCTGATACAAGTGAAAATACACAAACTGTAGGGTATCAGGACTGTTATTGGTATAGGTGAGTTTTTCCGTGCCCGAAATAATCTCCGTTCCCGGATCGAAGGTTGCGTCTATGAGATAATAAACACCTTGCTGAAAATAGTCCGAAGAGATGTCGGTTCGGCTGCCCAGTGGTGTCCCAGGATTTTGTGGCAGATAGGTGGGAGCGTCTTCAGCCAGTAAAAGTGTTGTGAGACAACAAATAGTGAAGAATAATTTTTCAGTTCGCAATGGCTTCCCCTTTAAAGATGGTAAATAACTTTAATTATTAGGTCAAGTAGTGATGAAAAGTTATAGTCATGAGATGAAAAACAAATAGGAAAATCGTTCTCCATTGATAGGTTTACAATATTTTGATTATTCAAAACATTGAAACCTAAAATATCAATTACGCTTTTCAAAAATAATTCTGATGATCTGCCCCCATAGATTGGACCACCTTCAAAGTTACACTTTTCCCAGTTTTTG
>ERZ890604.116-NODE-116-length-30135-cov-9.227859_pt1 | contig 30135 bp, 32 predicted proteins | sample MGYA00521097_ERZ890604 | MGnify/ENA primary metagenome ERZ890604 (study PRJEB32303, sample SAMEA104408625) | aquatic metagenome | biome: Brackish water; feature: Chemocline; material: water | place: Baltic Sea | collected 2014-10-26T21:54:00 | depth 120 m ... | reverse complement strand
GAAATGTAGGTCGCTGCCTAGTTTGTCTTTTTTTACTTCTTCTATTAATCTTTTTCTACAACTTATTAATTCTATTAATTAACTCTTTTAAATCTTTTATATGTTATTATAATGAACTTATTATCAGGAATATATTATGAAAAATTATATAAAAGATCAAATCAAAAAATCTTACGAAACTAAACAAGCAATTTATGAAAATGAAGAGTTACTTAATAAAATTGAAGAAGTATCTAAAAAATGTGTTGCACTTTATCGTACTGACAAAAAGACGATTTTAGCTGGTAATGGTGGTAGTGCTGCTGATGCACAACATATTGCAGCTGAGTTAGTAGGTCGTTATGGCTTTGATAGACCTTCCATCCCCTCTTTGGCTTTAACAACAGATAGCTCTAATTTAACTGCTATTGGAAATGATTATGGGTATGATCAAGTGTTTTCTCGCCAACTTGAAGGCATGGGACAAGAGGGTGATATTTTTATTGGTATTTCAACTTCTGGCAATTCTGTTAATATTCTTAAGGCATTTGAATCTGCAAAGAAAAAAGGGATTATGACAGTGGCACTAACAGGTCGTGATGGTGGTGAAATGGCAAAAATTGCAGATATTGCTTTAGTAGTACCTTCTGATTCTACTCCACGTATTCAAGAATCTCATATATTAATTGGACATATTATTTGTGACATTATAGAAAAAGAGATATTTGCTGATGGTGTTAGTTAGTAATTTATGAAAAAAGCTCTTTTTTTAGACCGTGATGGTGTTATAAATGTCGAAAAAGATTATATATATAAGATAGAAGATTTTGAATTTATAGATGGTATTTTTGAACTTATAAAACATTATAAAAGTTTAGACTATTATGTTTTTGTTGTAACGAATCAATCAGGAATAGCTCGTAAATATTATAATGAAGATGATTTTAATAGTTTAACATTATGGATGAATAAAGAGTTCTTAAAACAAGGTATCAAAATAGATGATGTTTATTTTTGCCCACATCATCCTGATATAAATGGCGAGTGCTCTTGTAGAAAACCGCATCCTGGGATGTTGCTAAACGCAGTAAAAAACTATAACATTGATTTGAGTAACTCAATAATGATTGGTGATAAAGAAAGAGATATAGATGCAGGTCTAAATGCTGGGCTATTTGAAACTTATCTGTTTGATGAAAGCAAAAAAGTTCAAACTTCTAAGGCAACAAAAATTGTTTCAAAACTGGAACAAATATGGAAATAATATGCTGATTTTAAATTGTGGTGGTACTTTTAATAAACGATATAATCTACTTAGTGGTGAGATAGAAGTGCCGTATGACAATTATGCAGTTGAGAAGATACTTGAGAGTCTTAATTATAAGTATGGGCTTGCTGGTGTTGTCTATAAAGATAGTCTTGAAATGGATATGAATGACAGAAAAATGATTGCTAATATAATCATGGAATCTAGCGATGATACTTTTATTATTGTGCATGGGACTGATACTATGGATTTGAGTGCTGAATTTTTAGATGAAGTTTTTGATAATAGAAAAATAGTTTTAACAGGAGCTATGAAACCATTTGAAATAGATAATATAGAAGCGACATTAAATCTTGGTATTGCAATAGGCTTTTCTCAATCTGTACAAGATAATGGTGTTTATATATGTATGAATGGGTTGGTAAAACCATGGAATAAATTAATTAAAAATAAAAGATTGGGAAAATTTGAACTTGTCGAATAAAGTTGCTTGTAGTCATTGTCACTTAGAGTTTAGTGAAGAAGTTATGATAAAAGATGAAGAACATTACTTTTGTTGTAATGGATGTCAAGGTGTTTTTCATCTTTTAGCAGATGAAGGTTATGACAGTTTTTATGCAAAAGCTGGTGATGTAAAGCTTACCCCTCCAACTGAGCAGTACGAAGATTCATCCAATTTTAATGCACCTGCTTTTTATGATAGATTTGTAAAAATCAATAATGATGGGTTTAGTAAAGTTTCATTAATTATAGAAGGGATACACTGTTCTGCCTGCGTTTGGCTCAATGAAAAAGCTTTACATAATATGGATGGCATCATAGAAGCTAATATTAATTTTACAAACAACAAAGCAAATATTGTTTGGGCTGATGAAGTTGTGAAGTTATCTGAAATTATTGATATGATTCGTGCTATTGGTTATAATGCTTATCCTTACGATGCTGAAATTCAAGAGTCGCATGCAAATAAAGAGCGAAAAGATTATTACCTTCGGATGGCTGTTGCTATCTTTGCTTCTATGAATATTATGTGGATAGCTGTTGCTCAGTATGCTGGTTATTTCTCTGGTATGACACAAGATATAAAAACTATTTTAAACATTGCTGAGTGGATACTCTCAACTCCAGTACTCTTTTTTAGTGGATGGATTTTCTTCCGTGGTGCATATTATGGCATAAAAACGAAAGTGGTCAATATGGATATTTTAGTGGCTACGGGGGCATCCCTTACTTATCTTTATTCCATTTATATTACATTCTTTCAAGCAGGTGAAGCTTATTTTGATTCAGTGAGTATGATTATCACTTTTGTTTTAATTGGAAAATTTTTAGAAGTTTTAAGTAAGAAAAATGCTGCTGATACATTAGATATTATGGGAAAACATATACCAAGTGAAATCAATGTTTTAGTAAACGAAAAGATAGTCTCTTGTAAATTAACTGATGCAAAAGTTGGTGATATAGTTGTTGTCTCTTCTGGTGAAAAAGTTTTACTTGATGGAGAAATTATTAAAGGAGAAGGTTCTTTTGATGAGTCAAGTTTAACAGGAGAGAGTGAAGCAATAGCTAAATACATTGGCGATAGTGTTATAAGTGGAACTGTAAGTATTGATGCTGATATTCACTTTAGGGCCACAAAAGATTTTGAACACTCAACACTCTCAAATCTTGTACACTTACTAGATAATGCAATGGCAAAAAAACCAAAGATTGAACAACTTGCAAATAAGCTGTCTGAATATTTTTCTACTGTCATTTTAGCTTTCTCTTTTGTAACCTTTGCTGTTTGGTGGTTATGGCCACATAGTTTTGAAGTTGCGTTTATGGTCGGTATTTCTGTTATAGTTATAGCCTGTCCTTGTGCTTTAGCTCTTGCAACTCCTGTGGCTACTTTAGTGGGATTAAGTCTTGGAGCTAAACGAGGGATTTTGTTTAAAGAAGCAGCTCAGCTTGAGACTATGGCAAAAGTAGATACTTTGGTCTTAGATAAAACAGGGACATTAACCATAGGGAAACCAGAAGTAGTTCAAGAAATTGTATTAGAAGAGTTTGATAGAAGTTTACTCTATGCTATTACTTCCTCTTCAAAACATCCTATTTCTAAAGGTGTCAGTGCTTTTGTAAAAGAAGAAGAGTTTGAAGTTATTAATTTTGATAGTTTTACACAACTTCAAGCACTTGGAATACAAGCACAACTTGGAAGTAAAGAACTTTTAGGTGGTAACTATAGACTTATGAAAGAAAATGGAATTGATGTGACTCATGAAAGTGATAAAACTCTCTTCTTTTTTGCTGTAGATAAAAAGTTAGTCGCTATTTATGAATTAAGTGACACCATAAAAGAGGGTGCAAAAGCTTTAGTAGAAGATCTGAATTCTAAAAATATTGATGTAATTATGCTAACAGGAGATAATGAAAACGCAGCTTTACGAGTAGCGAATGCGATTGGCATACAAACTGTTTTGGCACAACAATCACCACAAGATAAGGCTGCGTTTATCTCGAAGTTACATGAAGATAAAAAAACTGTTGTAATGGTAGGCGACGGAGTAAATGACATTTTAGCACTCTCAAGTGCAGATATTGGAATAGTAATGGGGAGTGGAAGTGACATTGCTGTTGATGTAAGTGATGTGATTTTACTCAATGACTCTTTAAGTTCTTTAAATGATGCTTTTAAAATTTCTCGTACAACTTATGGACTTATAAAACAAAACCTAGCTTTATCTCTTGTATACAATGGCATAACTATTCCTTTGGCAATGGCAGGATATATTATCCCTCTTATTGCGGCAATTTCTATGAGTGTAAGTTCACTACTTGTTGTAGGTAATTCAATGCGTATAAAATTAAAATGGAAAAAGAATTAAAGGATAAAACATGGATGGTTGGTTAATAGCAATGATGTTGGGTGGTTCGATATTTTTAGGTGGACTTGCTTTGTTAGCATTCCTGTGGGCTATTAAAAATGGACAGTTCGACGATGAAGAAAAATTTTTAAACGCTGTTCAGTATGATGGCGAAGACGAATTAAATGATGCTGTAAATTTAGAGAGAAAAAAGAAGAAGTTAAAAAGAGAGTATAGACCTGAATAGTAAAGTGAATCGCCATTGTGGCGATTCAGGTAATAAGTTCTTATTTACCAACAGTTTGAGCAAAAGCATCTAAGTCAGCATCACTATATTTAGCAACTTGACCTTTCATAAGACCTTTCATTGGACCACCGTATGTGCCAGCTTTATAACCTTTAAGAGCAGTAGCAATTTCAGCATGAGTCATATTAGATACTTCTTTAGATTTACCCATAGCTTTTTTCTCAAAAGTAGCACCATGACAACCTGTACATGCAGCTGCATTAACACCAGCAGATAAAGTAGATGCTGCAGCTAATGCAGCAATTGAAGCGATAACGATTTTTTTCATTTTATTTCCTTAATATAATATTTCGGATGTATTATATTGCTTTGCATCTTAAATGCTTATTAATGAACTTAAGGGTATTATTATATTAACTTAAACTTTTGTAAGGTGAAAAAATGAAGTATATAAACGACACTCTAGAGAATAAAACGATTTTAATTACGGGGGGAGCGGGGTTTATCGGCTCTAACTTGGCTTTTTATTTTCAAAAAGAGCATCCAAATGCAAAGGTTGTTGTTTTAGATAGCTTTAGAAGTGGAGAAACTTTATCAAACGGTAACTTAAAAAGTTTTGGACATTTTAAAAATCTTTTAGGATTTCATGGTGAGATTATTAGTGGTGATATAAATGATAAAGAGCTTTTAAAGAATTTAGAGTTAAATTATAAATTTGATTATATCTTTCATGAAGCAGCTATTTCAGATACTACAGCACTAGAACAAGATTTAATGATTAAAACGAATGTCAATGCTTATAAAGATTTACTTGATATGGCAGTTGCACATCAGGCTAATATGATTTATGCTTCAAGTGCAGCAACATACGGAAATGCGGAATCTCCTCAAAGAGTAGGTCGCGAAGCACCCAATAATGTATATGGTTTTTCAAAACTAAGTATGGATTATCTCTCTCGTAAATATATGAAAAAGACAAACATAAAGATAGTGGGACTGCGTTATTTTAATGTATATGGAGCTAGAGAGTACTTTAAAAATACGACAGCTTCTATGGTACTTCAATTTGGACATCAAATCTTAGCCGGAAAAAATCCTCGTCTTTTTAAGGGAAGCAATAAAATCCTTCGTGATTTTGTCTATATTGAAGATATTATTCAAGCAAATATAAAAGCGATGCAACCTAAAAAAAGTGGTGTTTATAATGTTGGAACAGGAAAAGCAAGAAGCTTTCAAGATATCGTAGATATACTACAAAAAGAGTTAGGTACAAAACTTACATGTGAGTATATTCCAAATCCATTTATAGGCTCTTATCAGTTTCATACAGAAGCTAATATAGAAACGACAAAAGAGTTACTTGGGTATAGACCAGCTTATGAGATGGAAGATGGTATAAAAGCTTATGTAAGTGAGATTAAACGTATATATGATACAGAAGTGAAATAGATGAAAAGATTAAAAGAAGCGACACCGAATATCTTAGTCGTTGGTGATTTGATGATAGACCACTATTTATGGGGCAGTTGTGAAAGAATTTCACCTGAAGCACCTGTGCAAGTTGTTGATATTGCCAAAGAAACAACAGTCCTTGGTGGTGCAGGAAATGTAATCAACAATCTGAACTCCTTAGGGGCTAAAGTAAGTGTGAGTAGTGTGATTGGGAATGATGAAGAGGGTAAAGAGCTTATTAGTATGTTGCACTCCATAGATGTAAATTGTGATAATATTATCTTGCAAGAAAATCGTAAAACATCTAAAAAAAGCCGTGTTATTGCAGTAAGTCAGCAAATAATTCGTTATGATAAAGAGAGTAAAGAAGATATAACAGAGGTTTCTACTATGAAAATTATAGAAACACTCTCTAATAGTATCGCTTCTTATGATATGGTGATTTTATCGGATTATGGAAAGGGTGTTTTGACGGATGAATTGTCACAAGCCATCATAAAACTTGCCAATGCAAACAATGTCAGAGTTTTAGTAGACCCTAAAGGTAGTGACTTTTCAAAATATAAAGGAGCTTACCTTTTAACTCCCAATAAAAAAGAAGCAACTCTAGCGACTCAAATTGACATAAAGGATGATGTAAGTCTAAAAGAGGCTCTTTTGAAACTTAAAGAAGAGTGTGATTTAGATATTTCACTTATTACTCTCTCCGAAGATGGTATTGCTACATACGACAAAGAATTAGAGATTTTTCCAACTGTTGCTAAAGAAGTTTTTGATGTAACTGGAGCAGGGGACACTGTGATAGCATCTATCGCTTTTGCTTTAAGTACAGGAATGAGTTTGCAAGAAACAGCTGCGTTTTCAAATCTTGCAGCAGGTGTAGTTGTTGGAAAGATTGGTTCGGCTACTGTAAGTATTGATGAGATTGAAGAGTATGAAGCAAGTTTGCACAAAAGTACTTCTGATGCACATATTAAAAGTTTTAAAGATATTGATGGCATTGTAACGAGGTGTCGGGCAAATGGCAAAAAAGTTGTTTTTACAAATGGTTGTTTTGATATTTTACATGTAGGACATGTGAAGTACTTACAGATTGCAAAAAGTTTTGGAGATATTTTGATTGTTGGACTCAACTCTGATGCTTCAGTTTCGCGTTTAAAAGGTCCAACTCGTCCTGTTAATATTGCAGAAGATAGAGCTTATTTACTTGCTGCACTTGAAGCGGTTGATTTTGTCGTACCATTTGAAGAAGATACTCCTTATGAGCTTATCAAGATGATTTCTCCTGATGTTCTTGTCAAAGGTGGCGATTATGAAGGTAAAAGTGTTGTTGGAACAGAATTTTCAGGTGAGTTAAAGCTTGTTGATTTTGTAGATGGCAAGAGCACTACAAAAACCATTGAAAAGATTCAGTGTAGTATTTGTTAGCAAATAATCGTTTATTAAAACTTTTTTACAGCCTCTATTACTTCCTCAGCTGTAATCTCTTTCATACAGTTGTGGTGTCCTAAGGGACACTCGCGTTTCATACAAGGACTACAGTCCATTTCGTGTCTAACTATACTACTTTTTTCATTCATCCATTGTGAAGTCTCTTTGTATCTCGTTGGACCAAAAATAGAAACAGTTGGAACTTGATAAGCTGCTGCTATATGCATAGGACCACTATCATTTGTGATAAAAAGAGAACAGCCGGCAATGTTTGCACATAACTCTTCTATATTTGTTTTTCCAGCAAGGTTAGTGTAGTTTGATGTGCCCAATGCCTTGAGATTCTCTTCTATTTCCCCGGCCATTTCAACTTCATTTGGTCCACCAAAAATAATAATGTCATAAGAATTTGCATATTTATGAGCCACCTTTGCAAATCGTTCAGGATACCATCGTTTTGCACTTCCATAAGTAGCACCTGCATTTATACCTAGAGTAGGTTTTGTATATTGTATAGGTTCGATATATAAGTTTAAATTTGGAATTTTTCCATCAAATGTGTGATTGTCGCTCATGGCTAGCTTTGCATATTGCTCCACTAAATGTTGATTGGTTTTTATCTTTGGAGTGTGAGAGAGTAAAAACATTGAGTGCCAAGAAGAACGAGCGATACATACAACAGTCTCTGTAAATCGTAGTAAAAGTGAAGAGTGGATTTGATTTCTAAAACTTACCGCCATTGAAAACTGACCAAGTTCTTGTGCAAGCTTGTAAGTAGCTATGAAGCGATTTGATGCTTTTTTTGTCTCATCTACAATAGCTCTTTCACACAGTGGGTGATGTTTGAGTGCTTCTATGGAGACATAACTTCCAAGAAAAGTAAATCTAGCATTTGGGTATTCTTGTGCTAAAAGTTCTATAGCAGGTGTCGCCATGATAGCATCACCAAGCCAATTTGGAAGTATAATAAGTATACGCATTTTATTTTCCTATAAACAATTTACTTTTTTTGGTACTGTTTGGATGATAAAGATATAAAGGGGACTTGAACCAATACGAAGTTCTTTTTCTTTTATACTTGTTCCATCACTTGAATAGACATCAAAAGAAGTCTCATTTTGTAGTGTTGTATTTTTAAGTGACCAATGAATTTGTAGAAGTTGATCATCGATGAGACACTGTAAAATATAATAATCTCGCTTAATATCGAGTCGTAAAAATTGTGCATTTTGTAAATGTTTCACCATGAACTGATAACTTGCAAAGGCCTTGCGTTTATGAAGCTCACCTCTGTTGTCTACAAGTCCATAACCAGCAGCGATAAGTTGATGCCATGAGATAGAGTTTACTTGTTGTGAGGCAAAAGCTAAAAAATGAAAACGCAACATATAGTCACTATATAACTCTTCACTCACACACTCTTTTTCACTTGTTGGAGCATAAGGAGTAGTTCCTGAAATAGGCCAATTAGTTTCTGTTATATGTAGCTCATTTTCTGTTTTTGGACTTAACCATGCCATAGTGCATAAAAGGGCAATTTTGTCTGAGAGTGTAAACCCCATCTGTGCATTTTCTGGTGCACCTCGTCTATCTACATAGAGTAAAGATGCAATGCCATCGTAATGAAATTTAAAAAAATTAAAAAGAGTATGTGCTGTAAAGTGGTACTCAAAATCAATGACCCCACTTCCTATAAGTTTGATATTTTGAAACTTTGTTTGTTGCAAATCATAAGCGACTTGATAAAATCGGTTATATTCATCAACGGAGAAAAAGCCCCATTTTGTTCGGTTAGTTGTTGAGCCAATTTCATATATGTTTATAGAAGTATTGAGTGTTGTAAAAATGTGATTTAAGCTTGTTTGTAAGAGAGTTAAGTCCTCTATATGTTCTCTATCTTGGAGTATTTTTAGAGTGATGTGTTTATCTTCTAGTTGAAGAATAAACTGCTTTAATTCATCTAGTTTGTCCATCTCCCAAAGTTTAAAACGCAGCATAACACTCTGGACACCAAGTTCATTTATAAAGGTAAGAGTTTCAGAAGGATTTCTCTCAAAATCAATTCCCATTGAGAAAAAATGATTTGAGTCTATCTCCTTACGTTTAACAAATGGCATCGCAAGAATCGATAAAGGTAAAATAATAAGTGCAAGAAGTATAGTCTTTAATAGTGAGTTAAATGCGAGCTTACGCATCTTTTTTTTATATTTTTTGTCAGTTAAGAGTGCTGGTTGGTCGGAATAGTTATCCCATTCAAATGGTTCTTTCATAAGGCGAATTATATCCTTTTTAAGGTAAACTTTTCTTATGAATATTTTAGTCGTCCGTACCGATAAACTTGGTGATTTTATAACTGCTCTTCCTTCTATCTATGTTTTAAGAAAGCATGATGCAAACAACAGAATCATAGTCTGTGTAGCTCCTTTAAATGTTGGACTTGCAAAAGAGTGTGATTTTATTGATGAGGTGATTGTAGATGAGCTAGAGAGTTCTGTTTTTGCCCTTGCGCAAAAAATAAAAGATGCGAAGATAGATGCTTCTGTGACACTTTTTTCAAACACAAGAGTAGCTCTTGCTCAGTTTTTAGCTCGCATACCACAAAGAATAGCTCCAGCTACTAAGATAGCACAAATCTTTTACAACTATAGAGTAAAGCAAAAACGCAGCGAAGTGAAAATGGCAGAGTTTGAGTATAACTTGGCTTTGACAAAAGAACTATTTCCTGACATAAGTTTAGAGTACAAAAAACCACTTTTAAGTTTTGATGATGCTACAAAGATATATGATGTTTTTTGTGTTAACAATGATATAAACAGGAAAGTAGTGGCGTTTCATGTCGGTTTTGGTGGTTCGAGTGATGCAAACTGGAACTTGGATGAGTATGAGATACTGATTCGTGAGGTGCTAAAACAAGATAAATATCAAGTTGTTTTAACATTTGGTCCTGATGAAGTAGAACTGTATGAAGATATGCAAATGCGACTCAGAGATACAAATATTGTATTTTATCTTTCACTTGATGGACTCGTGTATTTTGCAAAACTTGTAAGTCAGTTTAAACTTTTTGTGAGTACCTCTACTGGCACTTATCATATAGCCTCATTAGTGGGTTGTGCCACAATGACCTTTTTTGGTGATTCACTGTTTGCTAGTGCTAAAAGATGGAAAGGAGTTGGTGATGAAAAATTACAAGAGCATTTTATGTTACCTATTGAGCAAGAAAAACGGGCTATAATTTTTGAGGATGTGAAAAAAAAGTTATCGCTTTTTTAACTCTTTGTTCATTTCATACAGTTTGATGTATTTGTAAAAGTTAGTGACGAAGTGAGAAAAGGCGATTACCAATCCTACATAACCATCACGAAAACCTTGCTTGAAGATGTAAGTTTTTATAAATGAGTACAAGCCATTAAAAAAAGCTTTTGTCGGAGATGAACTTTTTTTGCCTACGTTATTTTTTGCAAAGAGGGTAGAATATGTGTTTGCCTTGTTTACAAACTGTTCTATGCTTTGGTAGCTATAGTGTTGCATATTTCCTTGAAGTAGCTGCGTTTGTAATCCCTCTGTAATAATATCTTCATGTACATCATTTGCATTGTACTTTGTAAATGTTTTGTTATAAAGACGCTTGATTTTTTGGTTGTTCCAGCCACAAAATTTAACTTGAATCTCTTTATAGTAAGCTGTAAAATTAAGAATATAAACTGTATTGTTATCCAATGGAGTAGTTTTTAGAGTCTGTAAAAGTTCACTATCAACAACTTCATCACTATCAACTATTAAAATCCAATCATTTTCAGCAAAGGATACTGCAGTGTTTTTTGTCCAACCAAAGCCGTTAAACTCACCGTTGACGAGATAAATATTTGAAAAAGATTCTGCAATGCTTATTGTTCTATCTGTTGAACCATTATCATATACAACAACATCTTCAAACTCTCTCAGTGCTTGTAAAGTTTTTTCTATGGTAGCTTCATTGTTTTTTGCAAGAACGACAGCACTTATATGAGTTATCATTTAGTTTCCTGTGAGTGATTTAATAAAAGATTTAAAGCCAAACTTTAACATGTTTTGTATGCTAAAAAGTTCATTATCTGTTTTTAAAAAGTCACCGTCAATTCTGTAAATCACTCCATTTATGCCATGAAAATCATAGTTGAGTCCATTGCCAATTCTAAAAGAATATTTATAATACTTCATAGTTTCATCTAAAACTTTTTGATTGTATTTGCCAAATGGGTAGACAAAACTTGTGACTTCTGTGTGCAGTTTTTCTTCTAATATCTCTTTAGAATGAAGTAGTTCGGTTTTCAAGTCCACATCATCTTCAAGTAAATTTTGATGAGAGTAAGAGTGAGAAGCAATTTGTACAAGATCACTATCGCTCATCTCTTGGAGCTCTTTATAAGTACAAAAGGTTGCATTTTGATACTCGGCAAAGAGTTTATTGTGTTCATGGTTGAGTCTATTACTGTCATCTTTATCACTCTCATCGAGTATATATTTTGGTACGACTGCTAAAAGTGCTTTGAGCTTATACTTTTGTAAAAGAGGATAAATATATTTGTAAAAATCATAATATCCATCATCAAAAACCAAACAAATAGGCTTGTTTGGCAGTTTTTCAAAAGTAGGAAAGGTTGTTGTGTAATTTTCACTAATATATTTAAGATGTTGTTCGAAAGTTTCTAAGTCATTGCTACATCTATCACTATTTACATGATGATACATTATACTAATCAACAACTTCAATTCCTTTAAGTCTTTTTTTCATATTGATTTTTCTTTTTAAGGCTTGTGAATGTTTGATAGCTAAAGCGATACAAGTTGCTTCATCTTCGCCTGTGAGTTTGGCATACTCTTTAGCTACAATACTCATATCATCATCGAGCATCCAGAGTTTGGAAAAATTTTTGAGTCGTTCTTCTATGTTAAGTTCTCTAAATTCCATACGATTTATATCGACTATTTTAAATGTATAACTATCATTTTCTTTTTTTATAAGAATATTTCCCGGACTATAATCTTTATGTAAAATATGGTTTTGATGAAGCTGATATGTAAAACGAGCAAGTTCTATAAAAATTTGTTCACGATTTTTAAATTCTCTATCAACAATAGGTTCTTTGATTGTAAAATCATAAGCAAATTTTTTAGCTATAAAATAACTATCAGCTAATAAATTGTCTTGATAAAATTCTATATAAGCAATAGGATCAGGAGTGAAGTTAGCAATTTTTATGGAGTAATCATAAGATTTTTTTGCTTTAGTATCTCGAAAATAAGTATAATAAAACCGTCGTAAAATATTTGGAATTTTAAAAGATTTTACGACTACATCTATGTTTTCATGCTTTATAATTTTTAATTCGTTTCTAGCCTTGTGGATACTATTTGCATGATTTTGAAAGTTATGTTGAATATTTAATGTGAAAGTATCAAAGTTTTTATAAAGAGGATTGATCACTATTGTATGCAAAATAATTCCTATATGTTTTAAGTAGATACATTGTATAATTAACATTATATAATAAAGAGGCTTGTTGATGGGTAAAAATATTTTAGAAGTTTGTTTATCTCCAGATTTGGGTGGTTTAGAACTTTTTATAGTGCAGTGTTACCAAGCATTTAAGCAAAAAGAAACTTGTAAAGTTGTTCTGACTAAAGATAAAAAACTGGATAAATATTTAGAGTGTGATGATAAATTATATATAAAAAGAAACAAACTTTTTCCATTTCTCCCTGCAATTCGCTTAGCCACTATAATTGATGAAAATAAGATAGATATAATTCATTTTCATTGGACGAGAGATATAATAACTGTTGTTCTTGCAAAAATAATCAGTAAAAGTAAGCCAAAAATCATTCAATCAAGACATATGAGAATGACACGTTTTAAAGATGATATTTATCATCGATGGATTTATAAAAATATTTTTATGATTCATGCTGTTACACAGGATGTTAAAGCACAACTATTAAAGTTTATTCCACCTGAAATAGTACCAAAAGTCGAGCTGAACTATTTAGGTGTTCAGACAAAAGAAATACATGACATTAAACCACTCAAAGAAAAATATCATATTGAAGAAAATGATTTTATAGTTGGAATTGTAGGAAGAGTACAAGAAGGAAAAGGGCAACACATAGTTATAGAAGCTCTTGCAAAACTCAAAGAACTAAATATTAAGCTTTTCATAGTTGGCGATGACATGGGTGATGAATATTTAGAATATCTACATGAAGAGTGCATTAAACTTGATGTGTCAGAAAAGGTATTTTTTACAGGATTTACAAAAGAAGTAGATGCATATATGCAGTTATGCGATGTGACCGTACTTGCGACAAAAAATGAAACATTTGGTTTAGTTATTATTGAATCAATGATAAATCAGACACCGGTTATTGCAACAGATAGAGGAGGTCCTCTTGAGATTATCGATGATAATGATGATGGACTATTGTATGATTGGAGTAGTGAAGATTTGGCTAAAAAAATCAAAATTTTATATGAAAATGAAACATTACGAGACACTTTAAAGAAAAACAGTTTAAAAAAAGTACAAGATAAATTTGACTTTAATACACAATTAGATAAATTATATGAGATGATTACGAAGGACTAAAATGATACTTAACTTTAGAAGAGGCTCTGCGTTTGCATCAACTTATGCGAGAAAATATTTAAAAGATAAAAATCCTAAAGATATAAAAAAGATTACAGTTATCCGTCATGCTGCGATTGGTGACTTTATGAATATTCGACCATTTTTGATTAATATGAAAGAGTTTTTTCCTAATGCTAAAATTACATTAAGTGTACTTCGAACTGCAATGTATGGTATTCCTGAAGATATAATTGATAATTTGCATATTATGGATAAATACGATGTAAATGATAAAAAGAAAAAAACTAGTTTTATTTATCGAATATCGCAAGCAAGAACTTTAGAAAAACAAGATATGATTTTTGACCTAACTGATAGTTCTATGAGCTTGATGTTGATTGTTTTAGCAAAAGCAGATTTAAAATTAGGTTATGCTTACAGAGCAATACGGCGTATGTTTTATGATGCTTCTACCCTTAGAAGTGATTTTGTGATTGAAGCTGAATCTACACAACACATGCTGAATCTACTCGGTTCAAAAAAATTACGACCACTTGAATATGGTTTTAAAAAAAAGTATCCTAAAAACTTACAAAGTCAAATTGTTTATTTTGCTGGTGCATCAACGGATAATAAAAAATGGGAAGAGGAGAAATTTAATCTCCTTGTTGATAATATGTCTAAAGAATTTCCAAATGATAAGCACATTATCTTACAAGGTATCCAAGAAAAAGAGCAGTTTTTGGGTGTTTATAAGAATCTGGAAGATAGGGATAATGTCACTTTGAAAGCTCCTATGGAGTTAGATGAAACTATGCAGTTTTTAGCAGATAGCAAATGCATAGTTTCCAATGACACAGGGATTAGAAATATGGCTTTAGCGGTTGAGACTCCTACAGTAGGTATCTTTTTTGCAACAGGAGCTTTTAGGTATTGGCCAAGAGATGGAGTTAATGAATGTGTCTTTAATCTTGAATATAGTAGTCCAGATGTTAGTGATGTTTATGAGACAACAAAAAAACTTATAAGAAAGATATATGAATAAAGAGATAAGAGTAAGCATTATTCTCCCAATGTACAAAGATATTGTTGCTTTAGAACTTATTTTAAATGCTTTAAAAGAACAGACATACTTAAATTTTGAAGTAGTTGTTGCAGAAGATGATGATACAGAAGAGACAAAATCTTTTTTAGAACAATATCAATCTGACTTTCTTATAAAACATCTTTTTCAAGAAGATCATGGAAATCGTAAAGCGACCGCAGTGAACAAAGCACTAAATATTTGTGAAGGTGAATATATTATTTTTATTGATGGGGATACTATTCCGTTTAAAACATTTATAGAGTCTCATGTTCAACTCTCGGATAAAGATACTGTGTTATGTGGAAGAAGAGTTAATCTAGGAGAAAAAGTATCCAATGATTTAAGAAAAAAAATTAAAACTTCAAGTGATTTGGAAAATCATTATTTTAAAAATTACTTTTATTTGAATAATGATAATCTCAGACACTATGAACAAGGTTTAAGATTTTCTCCTAACTCATTAATTCATAACATAATAAGTAAACAAGATAAAAACATTCATATAGTAGGTTCAAATTTTTCATGTTTTAAAAAAAATATATTTTTAATTAATGGATTTGACGAAGATATTATAGGTGGTAGCAAAGATGATGTTGATTTAGAATGGAGGTTTATTATGAGTGGGTGCCATTTAAAATCAGCAAAGTTTTGCGCAAATTTATTTCATTTAGATCATGCAAGAAATTCAAGAACCGATGATGAAAAAATTGCACGACAACAGATGGAAAGAAATAAGGATAATAAACAATATATTTGTCCTAATGGGATTAAAAAAAGTGAATAAATTATATTTCTGTTTGTTTTGATTCCAAATAAGACATAGCATTAAAAATACCTGCAAAAAGTGTGAAGAAAGTCATAGGATTCATATTGTGCAATGTCATTCCTGTGAACGACCACAAGAAAAAACTTGTACTAAAGGCTATATTTAAAACTTTATACTCCACTGTTTGAAACTTTAATGTAAAGAGCGAGTATAGAAGCAACACTAAAAAAATGATACCTAAAAAACCATACTGTATTGACATTGTAAGATAAACATTATGATGATCTGAAAAAGTTTTTAAGTATTGATAGTCAAACCCTCTATTTTCGATATACTTTTTAATATCTTGCATGTCGTTTCCAATACCGCTCCCGATGAGTAAGTTATCTTTTAATTTGTCAATGCCAACTATCCATAAAGCTGCTCTTCCTGACATACTACCTGTATAATTGTTGTTGTTAATCATGCTTTCTATCTCAAGATTAAGTGCATTTACCCTTGTTGGAAAATTCGGACTAAAATTATAAGCACCAATAATAATTGTGGAAATTAATATAGCGGATATTAAAAATGCTTTTAGTTTGGATTTTGTTAAAATAAAAAAGCTAATAATGAGTATGGCTATAAAAGTAACCTGACCTGTTCTTCCTCCATTTATAAATAAATTTATAGTGAGTGTTACAAAAAACAAGATATAAAAAATCTTCTCTTTAAGGGAGCTTGATGAATATATTTTAACTAACAATAAGATACTCGTAAAAGATAAAAAGGAACTATAAGAGATATGATCCATAAAAGGAGCTGGATCAGAAGGAAGTTTGTCTTTGTAGTGAATGATTTCAAAAAAGATACCATAAGACATAATCTCGCTTATAAGCATTCCCATGATAAATGCAGAAAGTATAGTGTTGAAATACTCTTTTTTTAAGGATGTTAACATAACTAGTATAATGAGAAAATGTCGATACTTTCCAATATAATTTAATGCAAATTGTGTGTTACTCGACAAAGGAATATATAAAATACTAACAACGATTAATAGTAAAATAGAAATAGATAATAAATTCGTCTTTATTAGCGAAAATTTTTCTTCCCATCTCCCCTCCATAATCCAGAATATAAAAATTAGTGTTTCAAATATATTGGTTCCCGCTTTTGAAATAGGAACAGCAAAAGCATAGGCTATAAAAAGATAGTTTAGTAACTTTGTGTAATTGAGTTTATTAGTGCTTATCATGTCGATACAATCCTATGATTATTCATGTTTATTTTATCAAAGAGTGTAGTGACCCCTTGTTTAATAGAATTTTCTGAAATATCTTGATGTTGATAAAAAATATCTTTATCGAAATTTTCATAAAGAGGAACAAATTTATTACTATGAATGTCTACAAAGACAGGATGAGTATATGTGAAAATAGCAAATATATAAACATCCATAGCCATTGCAAGGTGCATTAGCCCAGTGTCAGGAGTTATAATAAATTTTGTTAGGGTCATTAACGATGCTATCTCCTCAAGTGAAAGTAATTCTAACCTTATAAAAGGCAACTCTCGTGGTTTCATGTACTTTTCTATAAAATCATTTTGTAAATACTCTTGAGTAGGATTTAAAATTATGGCTGGAATGAAGCCATGGTTTTGGTAAATGTACTCAACTATTGTAATATACTTTTCCATTTCTAAGAGTTTATCCTCTTTGCTAGCGCCAAGGTTTAAAAGGTAAGGTTGATTGGAATTTACATTTAAATCTTTAAGAAAATTTTGCATTTTTGCATCTGTTTCTTTGCTTGGATGAAAGACAGGTTTGAGTGAATACTCTTTTGAACTAAGTGGCTCTACTATAGAAATCATATACGAATAGAGTGATTGTGCTTCTTTGAGTCTATCTCCATTGCATTCGTTTAAGACATTGTAGGTTGTTTTTTTTTGATTGCAAAATGCAAGTTTATATTTTGCACCTGATAATTTTGCTAAAAGATGAGAAGAACCACCATTGTAAAGATTAATAAGTAAGTCAAAGTGTCGAGAATAAACTTTTAGAATACCTTGAAGTTTTGCGAAGTTTGATTTTATTTTATTTTTATTATTTTTATGAACTACGATAATATCATCAACATAATCATTGTGACTCAGTAAAGCAACCCCAATAGGGTCTACAATAACTGTGATTTTTACATGAGGGTAAATGTTTTTTAATGCTCGTAAAACAGGAGTTCTGATTAGGACATCCCCTAAAAGACCAAACATAATGAGACCAATATTATTGATATCTTTCATATCATTTTTTGTATATTTTGTTAAAATCATACATCCTTAAATCACACTCTAAATGAATAGATATTATTATATACAAAATGAAGTGATAAGCTACTTAAATCTGCTTCTTATCTTAAGAAACAAGTAGATATAATTAACAAAAAATAGGGAAAAATAGTAGAATGAAAAAACAAGAGAACCCATTTTTATCTATAGTAGTTCCATGTTATAATGAAGAAAATGTTATCGATATTTTTTTAGACAAGATGTTTGAAGTTTTACAGCCTATTAATAAAAGTTATGAAATAGTTTTTGTTAATGATGGTAGCCAAGATAATACCCTACAGGTTTTACAAGCAAAATCTAAAAAGCATGAGAGTGTACGAGTTATTAATCTCTCTCGTAATTTTGGTAAAGAAGCCGCTATGAGTGCTGGGATAGATATGGCTTTGGGTGAGGTCGTCGTACCTATTGATGTGGATTTACAAGATCCACCTGAACTTATAGCAGAATTTATACAAGAGTATGAACAAGGTTTTGATGTTGTTGTTGGCAAGCGAGTTGATAGAACTACAGATACTTTTTTAAAAAGAACGAGTGCAGAAACTTTTTACAAACTTCATAACAAGATTTCGGATATAGAAATTCCTCATAATGTGGGAGACTATAGACTTATGTCAAGACGTGTGGTTGATGAGTTGAAAAAGCTTCCAGAAACACAACGATTTATGAAAGGTATCTTTGCTTGGCTTGGATTTAAAACAGCAGTAGTTCCTTATAAACGCGACGAAAGAGTTGCTGGAGATAGTAGTTTTAATGGTTGGAAACTTTGGAATTTTGCTCTTGATGGGATTACTAGTTTTTCTACTGCACCACTACGTATTTGGCTTTATATAGGTATGTTTTTTGCTGGAATTGCATTTGTGTATGGCTCATTGATAGTGTTAAAAACCTTAATATTTGGTATTGATAGTCCAGGATATGCATCGATGATGACCATTGTACTTTTTCTAGGAGGTATTCAGCTGATGGGTATAGGAATTTTAGGTGAATATATAGGGCGAATTTATATAGAGTCTAAAAATAGACCGATTTATATCATTGAAAATGAATATTAATTAGAGGACTTAAAATGACAAAAGAAATTATATTAACTTTTTTACGGGAAAACAGAAGTTTACTTAGGCAACAATTTGGTGTTCAAAAAATAGGACTATTTGGAAGTTATGCTCGTGATGAAGCAACAGGTGCAAGTGATATTGATATTGCAGTTGAATTAGAGAGTACAAATAGTTTTAGAAGCTTTTTTTTACTTTTACATTTCTTAGAAGATAAACTTCATCATAAAATTGATTTAGGAATTGAACATTCCATAAAAGAGAGAGCGAAAAAAACTCTTTTAAAAGATATTGTGTATGTCTAAAAGGGATAGTTTACTTTATATTGATGATATATTGGAATCAATAAATGCTATTAATGACTTTGTAAAAGAGATGAAGTATGAAGAGTTTTACAATGATAGAAAAACATACTCAGCAACAATTAGAGAATTTATTGTTATTGGTGAAGCAATAGTTCAAATAATTTCTATTTTAGAAAAAGAATATCCAATGTATCCATGGAGAATATTAAAAGATTTTAGAAATTTTATTGTTCATGAATACTTTGGGGTGAATCCACAGATAGTTTTTGATGCTGCCACACAGGAACTTGAAGAATTAGAAGAAATTATGCAAAAAATAAAAGTTGTATATGATTCAGAATGAAGACTAAAGCTTTTATAGCACAGATTGTAAAATATGGATTTTTAGGTGTTATAGCCACACTTATTCATCTTTTGAGTGCTTGGACTATTATCTACCTTTTTGCATCCACTGTTTTTATCTCAAATACAGTTGCTTTTTTTATTGCATTTAGCTTCTCTTATGTCGCTCAAACTTTATATGTTTTTAACTCAGAGTTTCATATTTTAAAGTTTGTAAAATTTTTCACAGTACAGTTTGGCACCTTTTTATTTTCTTTTTTTATCTCCAATGTTGTTACGATACAAAGCAGTTATTTACATACACTTCTAATAGTTGCTATAATGCCACTGATAACTTTTAGTATTCACAAATTTTGGACTTTTAAATGACATACACAGAAAAAAATTTTAAATATATACAGCTTTTTTTACTTTTTATAGGTTTCGCATTATCATTTTTTTATGCACAACATCAAATCCTAACAGGTGACCAAACACAGATGCTCTTTAAAGGTTACATGGGAGCATATAACAACTCTTGGAGCAGTTTTGGAAATGCAGCAAGTGTTGTTGGAAATGTTCCGGGAAGTATGATTTCACTTGCGACTGGCCTGCCTATTATGATTTATGATTCACCATGGTCACCTATGGTACTTTTGATTTTTCTACACCTTTTTTCTTATCTTCTTTTAGATAGTGTTATTAAAGATATATTTAAAAGTGACCTGCGTTTAGTGTTTTTAGTAATTTATTGGCTCAACCCTTGGTTTCTTTTTGAAAATATTTTATACAATCCTTCGTATCTTTTTTTCTTTAGTGCCTTGCATTTTTGGACTGCTTACAAACAAAGAGAAAAAAGTTCGTTTATTTATTCAGCTCTTAATGTTGTATCTATTGGGTTAGCTTTGCAGTTTCACTATTCGTGGCTTATATTAGCCATCCTCTCGCTCTATTTAGTTTTTAGAAAAACAGTGAAAATCAACTGGTTTGGAGTTGTGTTTGGCGGAGCTTTAGTTGTTGCTTCTCTTGTTCCCTATGCTATAGAGTTTATGAATAATGTAGCCATTAGACATAACCAAGACCCCGGAACAAATGAGCGTTATATTGGCTGGGGTGGGGTGCATGCATATCCCGTGCTTAAGTCATTTATTTATTGGTTGCGTTATGGCTCTTTTTTCTTTCCAAACAAATTAATTGCTAGTGCACATTTTGATTGGATTGGGGCAAGTCAAAGTTTACAACTTGTAGTCGCTTATCTTTATAAAGCGATAGTTTTTTCAGTGGGGGCAGTAACTATTTATATCTCCTATAAAGCCAATAGATTGTTTTATGAGAATGTAAAATCAAAAGTTTTTGCAAGGAATAGAGCTGTTGGTTCAAAAGAAGAGTGGCTTCTCTTATATGTTTTTGGTGCACTTTTTGGAGTCTTTATAAGCTCCGTTTTATCACCAATTATTTTTAGTTACTGGCATCTTATTATCGTGTTTCCATTTGCAATCATGCCGTTTTTAGTCTATTTTAAAACTTATAGTGAAAAATATTTTAAGAAATTTTTGTTCTTTGCTATAGTCTATTTTATTTTTATAAATGTTATTGGAGCGATAGATAGTCGTAAGTACTCTATAGAAAAAGATTACTCTAAAGACGTTAAAGAGTATGTAACAAAAACTATAAAAAATCCTGAGTGATTTTTGCTATGTCTTTAGCAGAGATCTCATTGATGTCTATAGTTTTGTTCTTGTCTCCTAAAGCACCAAAAGCACCTATACTTGTTTTGTTAAATAGTGCTAAAACTTTTGCATCTGAAGCAGCTGCTAGGTGCATAGGACCAGTGTCTGCACTTACATAAAGGTCACACTCTTTAAAAAAAGCACCAAGTAAGCGCAGGTTTTTGTTGGAGTATTCTAAAACAGTATCGTTAAGTTTTGTCGGAATATCTGGAGATAAAATATCAATTATTAATATATTTTTATTTAAAAGTCTAAGCTCTTTAATCCAATCTTCCCACCACTCATCTGCTATTTTTTTATCAAATCGCGCATTCCGAAAGAGAGCAATTATTTTTCTGTTTTCATTAGCAGGTATGTTTTTGAGAAGATTTTGTAAGTCTTCTTTTGCAGTTTTTGTTTCTTCTTGAGTAATTTTAATATCGAGTTTAAGATTTTCCATAGGTACTTCAAGATGAAAAAGTTTTAAAAGCTCTAAAGATTGTAAACCAATGTGTTTATGAGTGTTAAGATACTCTACTGTATGAGTAAGCGGTGTCCAGCTTTTTTCATTGTAGTAGCTTGCTTTATATTTTGCTTTTACAAGAGAAGTGACCAGTTGTGAACTACTAGAAGCTCCCATGATGTTTAATGCTAAATCATACTTTTTAGCTCTAGTTTGTTTGATAAACTGATACATTTCAAGGGGTTTTAGTAAGAGTTCTCTAGGAATATTAATTATATTATTAACATTAGGAAGTGGCTTTAAAATATCACCTGCTAATTTCATCCCAACAATAATATCTATCTTGGCATCTGGCATATACTTATAAAGTTCATTGATAAGAGGTGTAAGAAAAATAAGATTACCAATCCTATAGTTAGGCCTAATTATTAAGATACTTTTGATTTCATCTTTATTTATAAATTGGCTTGCATTTTTGTTGTCACTAAAGCTAGAAAGTGTTCTATTAAGAAGATTTGTAAGTTGCTTTCTAACTAAGACATGGAGGGGAATTTTCATACTACACTTTTTTTACAATTACAAAAATCTGTGCTAAAGCGTCGTTATGACTTTGATCTATAGGAAGTCTAAAAAGTTTTGAAAGTGAACTAGCTACAAAGTCGCGGATACCTAATGCTTGAAAGATAGAAGAAAATTTTCTAACGAAATTTATGAGATTATAAGCAGTGTCTCTACTATAAACAGAATGAAATTGAATACTTTTGTCATAGTCTGTATCTTGTACTTCTATTTTTATAAGTTCACTTTCAGGAAGAGAGGTAACAAGCTCTAAAAGATTATGTGACCTATCTGACCAGCTTTCTCTTTTAGATATTGTAAAAGTAGATTTATGATCATCATTAAAGAGACTTGGAAAATACCCTAGTTCATATAAATCTTCATCAGGAACAGTGAAAATAAGGTATCCATCTTTTTTAACAAGCTTCCACCATTCTAAAATTGCAGTTTTTGGATCATGCATATGCTCTAAACAGTGAGAAGAAAAAACATAATCAAATTGTTTTGAGACAAACTGACTAATGATATTTGCATCACCGTCTTCCATATCAAAAGGTTTAGCACTTGGCATAATTGGGTCGAGACCACATCCTATGTCGATTCCATCTCCCGTAAGTAAACTTCTTTCATAGTCATTCATTATTTGTTTTGTTTTTGAAGCTTCGTGTCCCATACCATCTCTTTTAGTTTATTTATTATGTGATTATAATCTTTTAGTGCTTAAATTAATCAGATTAATCTTTATCATGGATATATAGTGTAGAATACATTATTATTTAGATGGAGCAAGAGTGAAAGAAATTATAAAACGATTTTGGCCTTATATAAAAGAGTATAAACTTTATTATTTATTTGTTGTTTTTGGTGGTATTCTTATCGTTATTTCTACTGTGGGGTCAGCTTACATTATGAAACCTATGATGGATGAGATGTTTATCAAAAAAGATGAGAGTATGTTGTACTTGATTCCAGCAGGACTACTCGCTATTTTTTTAACTAAAGCAATCGGAAAATACGTGCAAACTATCTATATGGAGCATATTGGGCAGAGTATTATCACTCGTTTTCGGGAGATACTTTTAGACAAAATGATTCGCTCAGATATGGGGTACTTATATCAAAACAGAAGCGGAGAACTTATTTCTCGTATAACTAATGATATTGGTCGGATTCAAATGTTTGTTTCAAACATGCTCCCAGATATTTTTAGAGATATTATTGCCGTAGTGTCCCTTGTTGGTTATATCATCTACCTAAATCCTTTACTCTCTTTTTATACTTTGATTGTAGTTCCTCTTATTATTTACCCACTTATGCAAGTTGCAAAACGATTAAAAAAATATTCTCATCGTTCTCAAAGCAAAAATGCAGATTTAGTTTCAAGACTTACAGAAGTGTTTAACAATAGTGAAATTATAAAAGCAAATGCAACAGAAAAATTTGAACTTGCTAGGTTTAGCATAGAAAATTGGAGCTTCTTTAAGATAAATATGAAAACAATATATGTAGGAGCATTAGTATCTCCTATGATGGAGATGATAGCTGTTTTTGGTCTTGCAGCCGTTGTGTATGTTGGTGGTAAAGAAGTATATGATGGGGTGATGACGGTCGGAGAGTTTACAGCATTTCTTACAGCCGTTGGGCTTGTTTTTGAGCCAATACGCAAGATTGGTGGAACTTACTCAAAGATTCAAGATGCTTTGGCTGCTAGTGAGCGAGTCTTTGAGGTCTTAGATCAAGAAAACCACATTGTTGATGGTGAACAACTTTTAGAAGAAGATATAAAAAGTATAGAGTATAAAAATGTTGTGTTGGCATATGAAGGGTATAAGATTTTAAATGACATAAGTATCTCCATAAAACAAGGGGATAATATCGCTTTAGTTGGAGATAGTGGTGGCGGTAAAAGTACATTTATGAACATGTTACTGCGTTTTTACGACCCAGATAATGGAAGTGTATCTATAAACGCAGTGAATTTAAAACAATTTACTCAAAAATCACTTAAACATCATATCTCTCTTGTATCTCAAAGAATTTATATTTTTCAAGATACTTTAGCTGCAAATGTTGCTTATGGTGAAGATACAATAGACGAGAAAAGAGTAAAAGAAGCATTAGAACTTGCAGATGCTACAAAGTTTGTGAATGAGCTTGAAGATGGAATTTATACGATGATGAGTGAATCAGGAGCAAACCTCTCAGGTGGACAACGCCAACGTATAGCCATAGCACGAGCTATCTACAAACATGCGTCTCTCATTCTTTTTGATGAAGCAACATCAGCACTTGATAACGAGAGTGAAAAACGCATTCAAGCGGCACTTAATGAGTATGCAAAAGATAAAATCACTATCACAATTGCTCATAGACTTAGTACGATTGAACATGCTGATAAGATACTAGTAATTCAAAAAGGTGAGATTGTTGCTAGTGGAACTCATAGTGAACTTTTAGTAAATTCTGAGGTATATCAAAGACTTGCCGGAGAGTTTAAAGAGTGATTTAATCACTTCTTCAACACTTTTTAGAGATAATCGCGGTAACTAAAACAAAAATGGATTGTCATGTTAGATTTCGCAAAGTTCACAAAGTACTCAAAACCAGGTCCTCGTTATACATCGTATCCTACAGCACTAGAATTTAGTGATGCTTACGGTTATGAAACATACATTAAAAAGATAGAAGAACAAGATAGCTCTCGTCCTATTAGTCTCTATTTTCACCTCCCTTTTTGTAAAAATGCCTGTTACTTTTGTGGCTGTTCTGTTGTTTTTACTTCAAAAGAGGACAAGATGCTGCGTTATATTGAGTATCTCAAACGCGAATTGAAAATTCTTTCACAGCATTTAGATATGAAACGTGAAGTGATTCAGTTGCATTTTGGTGGGGGAACTCCTACTTTTTTTAGTGCAGAGCAACTCAAAATCATCATCGATGAAATCAAATCATACTTTCCAAACTTTGTTAAAGGTGCAGAAATTTCATGTGAGATTGACCCAAGACATATTAATGAAGATCAAATGAGAGTGATGAGTGAAGCAGGTTTTAACCGTGTGAGTTTTGGAATACAAGACTTTAACGAAAAAGTGCAAATCGCAGTACACCGTGTGCAACCTTATGCAGTTACAAAAGATGCGATGGATTTGGCTAGAAAATATAACATGCACTCGGTAAACACCGACCTTATATATGGACTTCCTTACCAAACTCTTGATACTTTTAAAGAGACACTAGCATTAGCGATTACTCTTAGTCCAGATAGATTCGCAGTGTTTAACTATGCTCATGTGCCTTGGCTCAAGAAAACTATGAGAAAAATCGATGAGACAACTCTGCCAGAGCCTGATGAAAAACTTCAAATCATGCAGTACACTATCGACTTTTTAACAAACAATGGCTATAAAATGATAGGTATGGATCACTTTGCAAAACCTGAAGATGAACTATTTAAAGCGATTGAAAAAGGCGAACTTCATAGAAACTTTCAAGGTTATACTACAAAAGGTGGAGCAGACCTAATCGGTGTAGGACTTACTTCTATCGGTGAGGGTGTTGATAGTTACAATCAAAACTTTAAAGATATGAAAGAGTATGAAGCAGCTATTGAAGCTGGAAAATTACCGTTTGAGAGAGGAGTTGTTTTAAATAAAGATGACCAAATCCGTCAATACGTAATCATGGAACTTATGAGTAATTTTAAGTTAGATATTAAAAGATTTGATAAGCTTTTCGATGTAGAATTCAAAACTTACTTTGCTGATGCGATAGTGGGATTACAGCCATTTGCAGATGATGATTTAATTACTATGGACGAAACAAAAATAGAGTGTTCACAAACAGGAACACTCCTGATAAGAAACATAGCGATGGCATTTGATGCTTATATGCATCAACATACTGGAAGTAAAAAGACTTTTTCAAAAACGGTTTAATGAATGGATAAAAAATTAGAAGATATTTTTAGCTTTGAGACGATAGCTGATGATTGTGTTAAATGTGGAAAGTGTATACCTGTCTGTACTATTCACAATGTTAATGCCGATGAGGTAACATCTCCTCGTGGTTTTATCGACCTTTTAGGAGCATACAAACGCGGTAACTTAGAGCTAGATCGAAATGCTAAAGATATTTTTGAGTCTTGTTTTTTATGTACAGCCTGTGTAGAAGTATGTCCAAAATCACTACCAACAGATATGATAATAGAGCAAGTTAGAAGTGATATAGCACAAAAATTTGGTATCGCTTGGTATAAAAAAACCTTCTTTACTCTGCTTCGTCATAGGTGGCTTAATGACATTGCCTTTAAACTTGGTTATACATTTCAAACTTGTGGCTTTAAGATAAAAGAAGAGAGTAACTCAATGAATTCTCGTTTTTCTTTACCGATTTTAAAAACAGATAGAATATTGCCAAGTCTTAGCAAAACATCATTTTTAAACTCTCACAAAGAGGAAAACATCAACAATGGGGGCAAGAGAAAAGTAGCTGTTTTTATAGGCTGTTTAGCAAACTATAATTATACAAAAATTGGTGAGTCACTTTTAGAGATTTTAGAAGCTTTAGAAATCGATGCTTTTTTGGCAAAAGACCAGAAGTGCTGTTCTGCTCCTGCTTATTTTACAGGTGATTTTGATACAGTTGATGCTAATGCAAAACACAATATCGCTTACTTTGAGAGTTTTAGTAACGATGTAGAGGCTATCATCGTGCCAGAAGCGACTTGTTCTGCTATGCTCAAGATTGATTATGCACACTACTTTCATGATGACCCAGCTTGGAAGGCTAGAGCACAGAGTATTCAAAGAAAAGTTTTTATGGCAACAGAGTGGTTACAAAACCACACAGAACTTGAAGCACTTTTAGCTTCCAAGAAAAAAGATACAAAAATCGTAACATACCATGACCCTTGTCATGCAAGAAAAATGCAAGGTATTCATGAAGAACCAAGAAACTTAATCCGTCAAAATTATAAAATAGTAGAGATGAGTGATCCAAATTCTTGTTGTGGATTTGGTGGGATTACTATGCAGAGTGAAAAGTACCATTTTGCAAAAGCAGCAGGAACTCCAAAAGCTGCGATGATAAATGCAACAGGAGCTGATGTTGTAAGTGCTGAGTGTTCGGCTTGTCGTATGCAAATCAATGCTTCACTGGGATATACAGAGACAAAAACAATCTTTAAAAATCCTATCGAACTTATAGCCGAGGCTTTGAGAAAATAAGTGGAATATTTTATTTGGAATCTTGACCCTATAGCTTTTTCTTTTGGGAGTGTGCGAGTTTTTTGGTACGGCATACTTTTTGCCACGGCTATTCTCTCAGGACTTCAGTATATGAAATGGGTATACAAAAAAGAGGGTAGAGACGAAAACGAGTTAGAGAGTATGTTTGTCTATATCGTCATCGGTATTGTTGTTGGAGCGCGATTAGGGCATTGCCTTTTTTATGACCCAGTATATTACTTAGCACATCCTCTTAAAATTTTTGCTGTTTGGGAAGGTGGACTTGCTTCTCATGGTGGTGGTGCAGGTGTTATTTTAGCTCTTTGGCTCTATGGTCGTAAATATAAGTTAAACTTTTTATGGCTTTTAGATAGAGTTGCTATTCCTACTGCATTGTTTGGTTTTTTTGTTCGTATGGGAAATCTTATGAACTCAGAGATTTTGGGTAAACCTACAGAAGTGCCATGGGCGATTATTTTTTCACGGGTAGATATGTTTCCACGCCATCCAGCACAACTTTATGAATCATTTTCTTATCTTATAATTTTTCTTTTACTTACATATATATACAAAACAAAAGAAAGTCTGGCAAGTAGACAAGGCTTTTTGTTTGGTTTATTTTTAGTTCTTATTTTCACTGTAAGATTCTTAGTAGAATTTATAAAAGAGAAGCAAGCGGCTTATGCACATGATGTTGCACTAACTACCGGACAGGAACTAAGCATTCCATTTTTATTGATTGGAGTTGCTCTTATGGTTTGGAGTTTACGAAAAAAAGCTTGATGCAAGAAGTTATTTTATTTTCTTTTATATTTATCAATATCCTTGCCTTTATAGTTTATGGTGTTGATAAATGGTTTTCCCTTAAAAAACATCAGCGAATATCAGAGCGAGAGTTACATACTTTTTCTTTGATAGGTGGCTTTTTAGGGGCAACTCTAAGCATGGCGATTTTTTCACATAAAACGAGCAAATCTACATTTTTAATTAAGCATATTTTAATTATTTTAGTGTGGATAATTGCAATAGTTTTTTATTTAAAACAGATAATATAAGAGGAAAATATGAAAAAAATACTTGGAATTGCTTTTATAGCACTTGGCATTGGTTTGGAAGTAATGTGGCTAGGTGTCTGTTTTGGAAGTATCATCATTGGAATTTTACTGCTCTTTTTTGCTCCAAGAATTTTGTTTTTTCCTTTTAACTTTTTTTTACTTATTGGTTTAAACCTTATTGCTAATAGAACTTTCCAAGAGTATAAATACCAAAGAAAAAACTCGTTTAATTATGAAAGGTTTAAACAGTATAACAACATAGAAAATTATTACAAAATCTTAGAATGCACAAAAGATGATGATATGGATACCATAAAAAAAAGTTACAGAAAATTAATGAAAGAGTATCATTATGATTCTAATGTAAGTAAAGACCTCTCAGCAGAACTTATCAAAGAATACGAAGCAAAATCTCAACAAATTAACGAAGCCTACACTGCTATAAAAAATTATCGTAAATAATTTTTTCTTATATTGTACCTCAGTACAATAGATAAGATTTCAAAAGAGTTGTAAGATTGTCATAATATAACTATGTTAAGGAGTTTATTATGTCAGCAGTTATTGCAACAGTCGCAAGTGTAGATGGTCAATTTTATGTTAAAGGTCCTGATGGTTCATTTAGAAAACTATCAAAAGGTGATGAAATTCATGAAGGCGATATTGTTCTTGGTGACCAAAATAATTCTCAATTAAATAGTATCATAACAAGTGTTTTAGATGGTACGGATATAGTGTTACTTGGTAATGAATCACAGTTTTTTGATGCTTCTATGTCAGAACAAGCTTTTGATAAAACAGACACAATAAGTGAAGAAAAGTCTATTAATGCGATGATAGATGAAGTTCAAAATATGTTAAATCCTACAAATGACATTTTAGATGTTGACATAAGTGATGATGAAAGACAGACAGATGCTGGCGAAAATGAAAATGAATCAAGTAGTGATTTGGAACGAAATTTTGAGGCAATCAGTAACGATGGTATTGATATTAATGCTGTTGTAGGACAAAAAGGTGTTGCTGCAAATATTGATACTTCTATTGATGATGTGAATGACGATGTAGTAGATGCTGTTAAGTTACAATTGGAGGTTGATCTTAGGGAAGCTTTAATTGAGTTAGCATCTCTAATAGATGTAGCTAATGATGCAGCAACAACAGCATTTGATGCAGCAAGTGCAGCAGACCAAGATGCAACAAGAGCAGATAATAACCCAACTCCAGAGAATCTAAGAGCAGCAGAAGTATCTCAAGTTATCGCAACAGATACAGCTTTAGTAGCAGTAGATGCAGCAAATGATTTAGAAGAGATTAGAGAAAGTGTTGAAAATATTTCAAGTAAACTTGGAGTAAAAACAGATACAAGTGCAGCAGAATCTGCAGTAGATAATGCAAACCAAGCAGCACAAACTGCCACAGAAGCAGTAAGAGCA
>ERZ890604.114-NODE-114-length-30438-cov-8.213508_pt1 | contig 30438 bp, 18 predicted proteins | sample MGYA00521097_ERZ890604 | MGnify/ENA primary metagenome ERZ890604 (study PRJEB32303, sample SAMEA104408625) | aquatic metagenome | biome: Brackish water; feature: Chemocline; material: water | place: Baltic Sea | collected 2014-10-26T21:54:00 | depth 120 m ... | reverse complement strand
CTAGTCCATTTAGCTATAGTGTAGCCTATAGTGATTAATAGTAATATTATTTTTAGCCAATCCTGAATAGGCGCTACAGTCGTTGTAACTAAAGTGCCTCCGTTTATAAGGTATAATTTCAAATCGCTCATTTTATTTTTTATTTTTTTTATTTTCTCTATATTGTGCCTTACTAATACTACCAAATTTCCTTTTACTTTTACTTTTACTTTTCTTTTTAGAAGCGGAGGTTTCTATTAAGCCTAAATCCCATTGACTATAGCCTAGTGCCAGCGCTATAGATTGCCATAACTTAGTATCGTTATCTACAGCCACTCTTAAGTTGTCAGCTTTTTTAATGACTCTATCCAGCGGTACATTAAGGCTCGCAGAAACCACCTGACCTACAGCATAGTAAGCTGGGTTATCTAACCCAAAGCCAACCATTTTTTCCCTTGTATTCTTATAACTAAATGCTCTAGACGCACTCATTATTTTCCGCATTTTAGAATCTATAGGGGGAGATATACTTAAAGCTCTCTGAGCAGCTACCGTAAAATCAGGTCTATCCTTTTTGGATTGGTTGTCTAATTCTACAATAACATTCTTAAGGGTAGAAGCAATAGCCCCATAAACCCCTACCCCCCTCAATATAGAGTCAAGCATAGAATTTGCTATTTTAATTTCTCTTTTTTCTATTTTGTCATCATCTTCATCATCAAAAGCTATAGCAAATAATGCAGTTTGTAAAGAAGAGAATATAATGTTTTGTACGAAAGCATAGTAAACTATATTTGATATATTAGTTTTAACATCCCCTCTGCCATTTTTAAGATCTAAAAAAGCTTTCTTAGTTAATCTCATATATTGCATTGGTGTATTTGCAAAAGCTAATATGATACGCCCTAATGGACTTGCTTGCTGTTGTGATATTCTATCTGGCCTAGATGACTGCTGTGTTTCCTCGGTTATTTCTTGGAAATCTAAGAAGGCTTGTTCTTCAGCGGCTTTTGTATCCATGCCTTCAGAAACATATTTGTTTATTCTGTTTCTAATAAATGAGGCACCCCCCATTGCAATAGCAAAACTATCCGCCATTTGGGTAGGTAGGAATCCCATCTTTAATAAAGAAGCTAATACAGCTCTTGATTTGTTTGTTCCAGATTCCGCCGCTCTTGCAATATCATCTGCGTTCACATCGTTCTTTAATCCTGAACGTCTTTGTTTTAAAAAGTTTGAATTGAATAGCATACTAAAATCTGCCCAAAATTGTTTTTGATCAGAAAATGCTTTTGCAGCTTTAACTGGATTGTTATCTCCCCAATTAATAAAGTTAGCAATAGATAGTGTTTGTAGCAGAGCTGATCTTGTATTGAAGAACATTATAGTACCTACAGAATCGTTTACCCAATTCAGAAATCTATTATTAAGCTTATTAGCTCCAGAAGGTCTGTTTCTACCAGCCTTCATTCTGTATAGCATATCTTGCAAGGCTTCAACATAATTATCTCCGTAAGCAGCTCTAAGCTTGTTCATATTTTCTTTAGAGAATATAGCGTCAGCATTTTGTTGCCAAGCTTCTAAAAATTCAGCTCTCTTAGCGGTATTTACCATGTTGATTATATCAATAGTAACAGACCCAGCTAACCAATCGTTATTAGGTTCTGGATAGCCATTAAAAGACTGATCTAATTCATCAGCAAAATCCTTTAAAGCTTGGTTATCTTCAACTAGATTTACTAATTCTGCTTGATCTGTTTTTGATAAACCTGAAATATCGTAACCATTCTTAGTCCAAAGGTAGACTCTAACAGCCGCTTCGTTTGTAAAGCCACTCTCGTTTACTTTGTTTAAACCATTAGGTATATTTTTTATACGCTTTTTCAAAGCTTTAACCATGTGGGTAGACTGCTCTTTATAATTTTCAAAATCTCTAATTCCTTTAGCGAAAGGATCAAACAAACTAGTCTTAAACCAAGCTGCATTAGCATCCCCCTCTTTGCCTTTACCTAAAAGCCTGCTTAACAGCCCAGCGAAATCATCTGCTGATGGTGGAATAAAAAACTTAAATTTACCTTTATTCTGGCCTCTTACTTTTCCTTTAGCTTCAGAGAATACTTTAAATCCTTTTATACCAGTAGCCCCTTCTATAATGTCATTAAAATCGTTATTTAATGTTTTAGAAAATTGCACTTTAGCTTGGTGAACTTTAGACTTAACATCCGCTTGCTCTAATACTTCTTGAACGGCTTTAACATTTTTATATGCGTCATCTGCAAAGTAAAAATCATTATAACCTTCAGCTACTTTACCTATAACCCATTTAGCTTTAGCAATAGCTGTGCCGTCACCTAGTCCAAATATATTTTCTAATTTAATATCAAGACCAATACCTTTAAGGAATGCGTGTATAGCATACTTTGAATTAGCTGGTCGAGCGGTTAGGATGTAAACATTATCATTACCAAATTTCTTATTACGGGCTATAGCTTTGTCAAACATCGGGCCTTTAGCACCATTCATAACCTTGCTAAATTCACTAAAATCAAATTCCGCTCCTTGTGCGGCTAACTGATCTGCTTGTAAAGCAAATTCAGTTGCATCTATTTTACCTTTGGTGCCGTCAGGCATTGTATATAGTACATTGCTTTTAGTTGTTGCAAGTGTGTCGTCAAAATCCCAAACGCTGATACCTTTAACAGGTGCGTTAGGTCTGATAATCATAGCTTTAGCTTTGTTGATGTTGGAAATATTCTGCTGGTTAACTTTTGTATTATTAGTATCAGAAACTTCTGATCTAGAGAACTGCTTTTTAAAGTTACTATTGATAGAATCGGGACTAATTATAGACATAGTCGATGTCTTCGTTAGATTATCTGTTGCTTCTGTGGTTAATTGTGAGTACAGCTTAAGCGTAAATGTCATTTTACCATTAACTTTCTTTACTCCTTTTTTAAGCCAAGCTCTTGTGAACAAGTCTCCTTTAAATTTAGGTATAGGAAGCCCAGCGATATTATCTCCAACGTAGAATGTACCAATGTCTAAGAACCCTATATAATTAGTATTTTTACCATTATATATTGTTTCTATCATTTTTTCATTCAATCCGTTTATATAAGTGACAGTGCTTTTATATAAACTTTCTCTAAAGTTCAACTCTTTGTATTGAACAGGTGTTAATTCTATATATCCGGATTTGGTTATATAATTTTCGTTAGGGTATTTTTTAGCCATAAAATTGCCAACTTCAGTTACAAATCTTTGTAAACTCTTGCTGTTTTTTATAGCTTCCATTATTAAACGGTTACTTCCTTCGCCAACATCTCTAGTTGTTTCCATTAAAGATGGGTTATGGTAATTCCTTATATTAGTACTAGTAATTCTAGCTGTTTTATTATATTTTATTTCAAATATATAATCAGTACTTTTATGTTTAATAATAATATCTGCGCCAGTGTCACCAGATTTATTCCCCGGCCTTTTTGAAACAACTTTAACCCCAGGTGTTTTGTTAAACACATCCCAAACAATTTGTTCAGCTAAAACCCCGTTATCATATTCCTGTTTAGTTTTAAATGAGTCAAGTATATTAGTGTAGTCCTTAAGCGTAGTTTTCCACACTTTTTCAAAAAGTTCAGCCCCCAAGGTGCTTTCAATGCTTTTCAGCGACTTGTTGTATTTAGTTCTAGTTGGACTTATTGTTTGAGATATAATTTGAGCAGCTAATTGAGCCATAGCTATGACTCCGTCGCTTTTAAGACCTAGTTTGTCAGCTATTGCTGTTCTGTCCTCTTTGCTTAATGATTTAGAAAATTGAATAATATCAAAACCGGATTTTTCCCCCTTATATCTATCTAACTGCGATTCTAGTTCGTTTAATTGAGCCTCTATTATTATTTTAGACTGAACATCTTGAGAAGTATCAGGAGCTAATTCCTGAATAGATTTAAGCTCAGATAAGTTTTCAGGCGTTGCGTAGTCTGCAACAACTTGCTTAGCTAGAGGTTCAAGTATTTCTCTGAATAATTGTTTTTGTCTTTCTAATATAGTTGTTTTTTTACCATCAACAAAATAGGTTAAGAATGTTTTTTTATCAATTTTTTTAATTCTAAAGACAGGATTACCTTCCGCTGTTAATTCTCTACCGATCTTCTCTATAGGGAATAACTTACCGTAGCTCTTCTTAATGCTTTTAATTGGTAAAGCTTTAGTTATTATATCAAAAGTTTTTGGATCGTTTAGGAAGTCTATATAAGCTCCAGGGATAACAGTTTTACCATTACTTTCTCCGATTGCTCCAAGCTTTTTAGATAGCTTCTTAAAAAGTTGTTTGTTTACATAGTCGTCTAGCCATGTAACCAAGTAAGTTTCTCTACCTTTTTTAACACTAACCATTTCTGAAAGTGTGCCTTTTTGTACTCTTATTCTTATTTCTTTTTCTAACTCAGTTCTAATGTCGTTTATTAAATCCTTGTCTACTATGTCTAGCTCATCAAATGTCGCTTGGCCTCTTTCTACATTGCCGCTACGGTCAATAGAAGGAGTGTCAGTAGTATCAGCTACTCCTTTAGCATCTGATATGTCGCTAGTAAATTCCTTATTAGCGTCAGCAAACATTAAAGACTGCCTAGTTTGTACTATCTTTTTTACATAACCAGCTAAATCTTTGTTTTTAGAAGGATCATAAGTACGCAGAGCGCTAATTACCTCAGTTCTTAGTATAGATAAAGCATCTTGAAATTCTAAAGCCTCTGTTGCAAATTGCTTAAACTTTTGTTGAACAATAGTATTTATGTACCCTTCAAATAACGGCACTAACTTTCTTTCTAAAGGAGCTGGTAGTGGCTTGTTTGATTTGTACTCTGTTCTTTCAACACCCTCCATACCTTCATTGTAAGTGTCCATAATCTTTTTAGACTTTGGATCTCTAGGACCTAAGTCTGTTGTTCTAACGGGCTTAGCTTCTACTTCCTTTTTAGGCTTTGGTTTAGGTTTAGCTTCTTGTTTAATAGCTGATCTTCCTGAAGCTACTCTTTCTTCAGCTTCTTCAAGTAATCTTTCTGCTTCTTCTACTTTTTGTTCAAGAATAGGGTTATTAGGATCCTCCGCAAAAGCATCTAAAGCATCATCTAAAGCATTTTCAAGATTTAATATTTCTTGACTAGAAGAAAATTGCATTGCATTCTCGGGATCTCTTAATCCTGGATCTTCTGAAACTAGTCTATCTGCTTTTGTTTCTGCTTTTTGTATAGCCTCTACAGCTTTATCACTTATTTCACCTCCTTCTTTTAAGCCTGAGGTAAATTCTTTAAGCCAGTTGTATACACCACGAGCATCGTCAAAATGCAGGTCTTCATGATTTTCAATACCTGATTTAAGGCCTAACTTGCTTATTATGTTGTTAAACCACAATCTTATTTTATCAAACAAAGAGGGATCAAAATCTAATTCACCAGAAATAACAGCATCAGAAAGATAGTTTAAAAACTCTATAGCTTGCTTTTCTTTACCTTGTGTTTGCTCTATTTTTTTATTAATTGATCTTCTAACCTTAGCCGGCAAGATCTTCATCAAGTCATCGTAATTTGCTTTCTGATTTAAGTAGCTACCTACTAAAGAGTTAAGTATAGGGTGGATGATCTCGTGAGAAGTAACCGTCCATTTACCTGTCTGCCTAGCCATCTCTTTATTTATAAAAAGACTACCTGCACCTAAATATACTCCATCTGATTCCGCTGCTTGCTTAGCAACCTCAGCTTTTGTTAACGGTTTAAAATCAGGATCAGCTTTTATCTTGCCTTCTTTTACAGCTTTTAAATAAGCTCTTTCTTTTCTTTTTAAAGCTCTATATATAGCGGTTACATAAGCGTCAGTATTTTCAAATATCCTCGGAAGCTTACTTTCTCCAAATCCTAGTTTTCTTGCAAAGTTAACAACAGCAGCGGTGTTCTTTGTAAACTTACCTTCAAACACTTCATTGTCTGCATCTAATGTAGCTTGCGCGTCTACCAAAAGTTTTGTTTGTTGTTCTTTTAAAACTTTAAGCTTCTCATCTATTAAAGCTTGCTCTCCTGGTATTGCGTTCTTTCTTTGCTTTTCTAGTTTGCTTATGTTTTCTTGAGAGTCTATAACCTTTAGAAGCTCTGTTGACATGCGTCTATCCGATAGAAACTTAGGCATTTTATTTATGTTTCTGCCAAACTTCTGTATCTCTTGATTTAAACCGTCAGCTTCTTCCCTCGTTATATCTCCGTTTTTTACCCAAGAATCAAATATCTTCTCAACTTTAGCAGGATTCTGCATTAGCTGTCTTAACTTCTGAACTTTTTCGCTGTCGTTCATTATGTTTTTTCTACCAGTCAAGGTAGATATGCTACCAACACCTCCAACAAATCCACCAGCAGCAAATGACAACGCGGACGTATTTACAAAGTCTTCATAAGTATAAGTGTCTTTTAAAAGATCTTTGCCAATACCTTTGTTCAAAACTTTATTTAAAGCGACTTCACCAACTTGCTGTACGTTTTCCTGCACCATTTCCTTAGCTCCCTCGCTTGCTACAATAGCACCAAATTTAGCTAATCTAGTCTGAAGAGGTGCTGCCACTATTTTTCCGAAGTTTCTTCTTACCCCCGCAGCATTACCTGAGGCATTAATAAGTTGCTTGAATAGGTTTGCTGTAGAATTTTTTCCAGTACCTTTAAATATCTTGTCTATAAGACCAGTCCTAGGGTTTATAGGCGTTGTTAAAGCAAATAGCGCAGCCATTCCTAAACTTGCTTCATTAGCAATAGCCTCAGATTCTTCCATGCCCATACCAGCATCCAGTGCAGCTGTCTTAGCTTGATTATAGCCAGTCATTGCCCCATATCCGGATTGGAATATTACAGCATCAGCCATTCCTTTGCTTATGCCTAAAGGTATCTTTTTACCGAACGTGTCCCAGGTTCCTTTTGCTCCTCCAGTGACGCCTCCGTAATTTACACCACGCATATTACCTTTGCTGTTTACACCAGATTTCATTCTAGCTAATCTAGCTTTGGATAAGTTTTTAGCTTTGCCTAGATACTTTAAGGAAGCTAATTTTCTTAAAGATCCTAACCCTTTTTGTCCTGCAATTTGTATTGCTAATTCACCTATAGTTTGCCCTGCTATTATACTACCTCCAAATCCATCAAAATCAGATCCGTAAGTATAATCGCCTTTTTCAATAGCGTCGTCTATTGCTTTTCTATCTTTATCTGAAATAGTTTTAGAAACATCAAAGCCATTTGTTATTTGCTTAATGCTGCCATTAGCTTGCTTTATATACTCTTTTCCATTTAAAGTAACTTGCTTTCCTTCGGCGTATAAATAATTTATATTATCATCACCTCTTAAAGCTCTTTTATTTGATTTTTCTCTTAGATCTCTAAATTCATTAGCTTGCCATCCTTTTGAATACACAAAACCAAGCATTTTACCGTCAGCTTTAAAGAAGTCATAAATATCCTCCAGCCCATCACCTAGCTTTCTAACAGCTCCTTCAATAGTTCTTCCTGCTCCATAAAGACCTGTTTTAACATCGGTTTCTGTTTCTTCAATTCTCCTAGCTTGTGCTTCCTCTATATTCTTAACTTGGTCCTCGCGATATTTATTTATAGAGCTCCAATTGTTAGCATTCCAGTCTTCTAATTTATTAAAATCCAAATGAGTACCGTAATTGTACTTTTCAGGATCTTCCATTAATTTAGCATCAGCGGCTAACATAGCCTCCTGCAATTCCATGTCTTTGTATTCAGACGGATTATTTTTAATTTCTTCTAATACTACTCTTTCAACATTTCTACTAGCCGTCTCAATTAAGTATTCGTCAAAATACATTTTAAGATCCTGCTGCATAGTTAAATCTTTATAATTTAACTCAGGGTCATCCTGCATCCATTCGAAAAAATCGTAACCGTCTTCTTCGTAGGCTCCTGCTTCTTTTTGTTTATTAAATTCCTCTATGTAACCTTTTCTATTTAAAAACCCTTCAAAATCGCTAGCGCTAACATTAGCCTCTTCTAGTAGTTTTTTGCTTTCAGGATTGTTTATATAGTATTCGTTAACAAAATCAGTAGCCTTGTCGGTATTATATGCTAAATTAGAGTCTGTGTCACTTATATTTAGATCTTTATTGTTATATAATTGCTCAGCTTGTTTTTCTAAGCTAACGTCGTTTCTATATCCGTTATATTTTTCAAAAAGCTCGGGATTGTTTTTTATAGCAGCTTCGTCCTCAGCATCGTCTTTTCTCACCCAGGATGATATACCAGCGGCTATTGATCCTAATAGATTAGCAGGGCCGGCTGGAGCTATTTGAGAAGCTATAAACACGGGGTTGTTTTTTTCTAAGCCCTTCCAGAAGTCTTTAAAGGACTCACTTACATTATCAGCAAAGCTATTGTTAGGGTCATCATCAAACATTCTAGAAATCATAGTACCATCATACTCAGATTCTTTTAGTCTTTTTTCTCTTTTGCCTCTATTATTTTCTGATACAAATCCGCTATCTAGTTGCCCCGATGAACCATTTCCCCAGTTGGATCCCGTAGCGTTTTGATTTGACCCCACAGTTGGATCTGCACTTGCAGAGTCGTTTATCTTTGCTGGCTGAATTCCAACTAATGATGAAAATTCTTCACCGCTTCCATTATACCCATTGCTCTTAAATAAGCTATAAGAATCGTTAAAAGCGTCTGTGTTGGTACTTATTAATTCTTTATAACTTTCTAGGTCGCCATTGTAACCGTTACTAGCAAATAGGTTAAACGAGTCGTTTAATGCTTCTACGTTCATATTATATTTTATTATATTTAGACATACTACCTCTCCCAGAGGATTTTTGATTATCTTTAGACACTTTTTGATTTCCTTTAGAAATTAAATCTCCTGTGCTTAAATAGTAATTTATAGCTTTTCCACTTAAATTAGAATTCTGTAAATAAAACTTATATAAAGCTTTAGGATTGTTAATATCTATATGTATACCCACAGATTCCAATGGATCCGAAGGGTTATATTTGAATATTGGAGAATCACTGTAAGTGCTATTAAAGTGTTCTTTGGCCTCTTCCAATTCATCATTATCGTATTCTTCGCTTTTCTTAAATTCTACAAGCATAGCTTCTCTTGAAATGTAAGGTCTTGCTTTAGCTGTTGGGTCCATTCCATTTATAAAGCGTAACGCTAATGAAGTCCTCTCGTTCCCCGGGGGCATTTGACTTATATTCGAAAATTTTAAAGCATCTTCGGCTATATGCCCTGATACTTTTATCTCATCTTGCAACGCACTGCTTTTGATACCATTACCTTTGCCACTAGTTGAGTTTTTATCTCTAGCTCCCTGAGCAGCGGTATCTGTTAAAGCATCCATATAACTATTAATTACTGCATCTTGCAGTAAGTCTTGATTAGCAGGCTCGAATAAAGAATCATCTTCTAAGTTTAGCCCCCCATCAATCAAAAAATCATCTGAGGCTAAGGACAATAACGTGTCTCTACCCCCAGAGCTAATCATGCTTTTAAGTTTATTACGAATCATATTTTGTCTCGCTCCAATAAGAGAAGCCCCCGCGCTGTACACACTTTCATTTAGTTTCAGGATACTATTTGCGGCTGTAAAATCTTTTAAGAAAGGTTTTTGCACATTAGCATAACTAGTGAACTCTTCTTTATCTTCATCCCAGAAGTTTAAGATCCCACCTTCTCCAACGCCCATAGTACCTTGATCGGTATATATTTTAGAGGCCCCTGCTAAAGAACCTATTTCATTACCATCAGATATTCTCCTAGCATCAAAGTCTTTCAAGTAGTTAGCTTTGTCTTCTTTAAATGTACCGACTTGGCCCGCTAGGTTTTTAAAAGAATTTTGAACGCCATTCATTATATCTCTAAGCTCCATGTATCTAGGATCAGTAGCATCGTCAATTTTCGCTATTTCCGTAGCTGCTTTTGTATAGATATTTCTGTTCTTTACTAAAAAATTAGTAATTGCGCCTTGATTTTCGGGTGCCAGTTGGGTTAAATCAACATTAGAGTTTAGATTGTCTATGTACCCCCTTACCTTTTCGTTAATTCTTTGTTTTTTTGCTAGCTGCTTAGATCTATTTATAGCAGCTGCTTGAAAACCAGAGTTAAGACCCTGTTGCATTGACTCCGCCCAATTGGAAATTTGGCTTTGGCCTACCTGAGCTGCTCCTTTTACTAATCCTTGATTCATATTGTTATGTTTTTATTAAGCGGGAGCGTTTTCGCCCCATTCTACGGGAGCGTTTTTGCCCATTCTATCAGTAAAACCTTTAAATCCTTTACCAAGAGCCCCTCCGCCTATTGCTCCACCAACGACACTACCTATTCCTCCGACTATAGCGTTAGTAGCATCTTTCCTAGCTGTGTTTGCGGCCGCTAATCTTTGTTGGGACATACCTAGTAATGTAGATACTTTTTCATTTTCTGCATCTCTTGAAATAAGTTCTCCTTTTTTCTCGTATAATTGTAAGTTACCAGCTTGCTGTCTTTCTGCTCCTTGATTAGCCTGCTCTTGCCTACCTATATCTATAGATGCTTGTCTTGTTTGACTTTGTTGTTGGCCAGCTAAAGCTTGAGCCATTGCTGCAATCCCAGATCCCCCCGCACTGCCACTCAGTGAGTTCATTGTATTGGATAAACCTTGGTTAGACTGTTCTGTTGCGAAATTAGCAGCACCCTGATTTATAGTTAAGTCTTCCATGGTGTTTTCCATGTTTGTATAAACATTAGAAGTATCTTGGTTTTCAAAAGAAGCCTTGTTTCTATTGAATTCATTTTGGGAAGCCGCCTGTTCTCTCTTCCTTTTGCCGCTACCAATCATGCCCCCAGCTATTCCCGTGAGCCCACCAACTATTTGTCCTATCATTTGATTTGTTTTATAGTTTTATTATTACGTATTATTTACTGCTCTCAAATATCTCAGAGCCAATAGAAAACATCTCCCCGTATGAAGATGAGTTATTTACAAATTGGGCTTCTGCATAGTAGCCTTTTAAAGCCCCAACAACAGCTAGTGTATCTTTAACATAGAATACAAAGTCGGCTGTAGTGGGTGGTGATACTCCTACCAGGGCATTTACATCAATACTTAAACCCGCTATTGCTGTAATTGTACCCATTTTTATTTCAAGCCCAGTCGATGTATCAACATACCAAGCTATGTCATTTACTTGAATTCCTACTGGTAAATCTACTGCGAAAGTTATTGTTATGTTTGCCATTGTATATTTTTATTTTCTTATTTTGCCATTAAGGACAATGAAGTGTATCCATACAGGTCATTCTATCAATACCGTTCAATAATGTTGCTGTAGGTATTGTATTCGGTGTGTTTATAGCTGTCACAGTACCACAATACGCTGCCCCTGCACCTGGAGTACCTATTTGGAATTGTAGGACATCCCCCGGTGAATTGTTATATGTATTTACTGCGGTGAATGGATCCCCAGTAGAGCATCGGTAAATTGTTAAATTGTTAGTGGTAGCGCACCCAGTTGTTTTGGAGTGGATTAGATTGCCGTATGTAGTTCCTATGCTATTTGTGGCATAGGCTCTCATAAAGTATGTAGTACAAGCAAGCAGACCTGTTATAGTTGTACTAAAATCAGTCGTTCCTCCTAAGGCATCAATATATGTACTAGGTGAACCAAACAACGCATCCGTGTCATACTGGATACCCCTAGTTATAATAGCATCTCCATTATCACTAATAAAAATACCTCCTACATCAGCAGTTGTATTTGTAACGTTCGTTATAGACGTTGTGGTAATTGATGGTGCTGAAGAGGATGCTCCGGTACAATTTATGTCTGGACAACAAAGTCTTAATATATTCCAAGCTGTACCATCAGGGCCAGTCGTTCTTATTTGGGCAAAAGGACTAGAGATATAATCTGCAGCAGTGTATTCAAACCAAACAATTTGCTGGTAAGTTATACCGTTAACTATCATCGTAGGTATACTATTAGTAGTAGCTGCCGTAAATGCCGCTTGTCTAGTAGGCACCGTTCCTTTGGCGGTCCCTATAAATTGATCCACAACTAATGTTTGGGAATAAGTAGGGACTGTATTAGAAGGGGAGGTGCTATATATATTATCGTAACTGCCACTGTTTAAGGCTGTCATTCCTGATGTAGCTCTTTTTACACTGTTATGTATTATTTCAAACTTATCTGGAACACCTTGAGCGTTAACCAAGAAGGCTATTAAACCTCCTGTTGGACTTAAATCAATATTATTATCTGTTATACCCATACCTCCTGAGGTTGCTGTAGCACTACAAGGTACAGATGTTGAAACACTAATCCAATTACTAAAGTCAAGACTCATTGTCGTATTTATGTCCCCGTAGTTACTTATTATTATATCACCGCTTATAGTTATAGAACTTTGATCAGAATTGCTATAAACCGCAACAAGGCTAGTGGTATCTACATCAAAGCCATTATCATTAGTAAATGTTATACCTATTGGATCAGGTATTGTTAAACTTGGGGTTACAGTAAGTTGAGTAGCTGAATCAACAGAAACAACTGTATAAGCCAAGACTGATTGTACCCCCACATATGGATTAAATCTCATACCTGCGGTTATACCTAGAGTACTGTCTAAAGTCATAGATGTACCTAGAGCGCTAACAGCTTGGTGCGTTGTAGATTCGTTGCCTTCCCATACCACATCTGATAAAGGTGCGAATATATTCACAGGATCACCACTAACCGAAGTAATAATCCAATCAATAGTTGCTATAGAACTAGAAGATCCTATTGCCGGTGTAGAAATACTAGTGAACTGTTGTAATACACTAAATCCCCCGTCAAATATACTTGAAGCTTTTGGTTCAAATACTATCACACTTAATCCTAATTGTTCAACAACTAATGGATTAGGTATTACACTAGTGCCTATATCCCCTGTGTATGTAAATGTCCATGTTCTTGCCGCCGATGTTGCCGGAAATTCAACTAATTGCTGTTGGAAACCAGAGGCTCCCATAGTCACATTAGCGGCTACATTCAAGGTAGTTACGCCGTCGGTGGCTGTAATGCTATACACCGCTCCTTGTATGCCGAATATATCTAAAGCTTTGGTTTCTCCTAATCTAGGCACGAACCAACCACTGTATGGTATTGATGTAATCTCCACCGCTTGTGTAAATATTGCCTTAGCGGCTACTTGAAAAGATATAGAATCCCCTGCCACATTTTGAAGGGGGTATAAATAACTTACATTATAAGAGATATTAGTTAAGTTGTTATCTACGTCGTAAGTAGGCGTTTGAGCTATAGTATAATTAGATTGATTCCCGGTGACAATGTTAGCCGAAGGCAAATCTAAATAATACCCTGCATCCGCGTTGTATGTTCTTATAAATAAACTTTCAAGCTGTTGATATACACCGGAATTTGAATAAGGAGTGTTAATTTCAGAGCTGCTACCGTTTATATTACTAGTTACAGATGCGTTTATTACACCTTCTATAGTAATTGAATTAACATCTGCATCCCCAATAACACATAAGTTTATAGTATAATTGCTTGATGGCATAACGAAACCCGCAACAAATGTTACCGTACATAACACATTCAGTCCATTTTGTGTAAATACTACAGACAGAACTGAAGGATCTGAAAAGTTAGGATCCAACGAGAAGTTGGCAGCAATAGCACTATAACCAGAATTTGGAACTATAGTAATAATAGCTGTAGGGTATGTACCCGAAACAACAGCGCTCTCGGGTATTTCGTATACGATTTTTGTAAAACTGTAGTTATTTATTGTAGGCATATTATATTTTTTATATACAACTTGGATTTGATAAGGTATTTATTTGGGTTATTTCAGTTATCAAACCATTTATATCCGTTTTAATTAATTTATAGCTATCAGGCAAGCGGAGCAACACAGTCATTAGTAATATCAACCGTAAGAAAGTAGTTCTGAGGATCTCCGCTACTACCTATAGGGCTACCAACTCCGGCACCTATAACTTCGCAGTTGTTGAAAACGCTCAAAGGTTTTATATAATTGAAGTATTTACCTTCTTTCTTTTGGAATTCTTTAATTTCCCCTCCTTCTAAGTCTGTTTTAATATAATTTACAAACCACCCAGCTTTTTTCTGTTGGGTTGCTGTAGGTATCAATTGATTAGCATTTACTTCAGCTATAGAATACCATTTTGAATTGTTTTGATATTCAACAACTCTAGACTGTGTACCGGTATAATTTAAAGTGCTAAAACCTTTAACCGCTTGAGGTACTTCATTTAATATGGCATTAACAGAACTTATATATTGTACTCCATAGAAGTTATTATATAAGCTATTGCTGCCATGTTGCCACAGAAGGCCATTCTTGAAAGTATAATAAATATTATTTAACGTAATACCACCTTCTTTTATAAAATCTTTTCTACTTGCCCACCCTCTTACACTCTCCTTGAAAGAAACAGTTGTATTTAATACAGGGGTACTAGCCGTTGAGCAGTTTTCATTTAACTGGTAATTAGCGTCACCACTTAATTTTGATTGCCAATATGGAGATAAGTTATTTAAAGTTAGATTGTATGAGTCTTTTTTATCATCGTAACTCCCAATGGCCGTTGTTGAAGTTCTTAAGTTGTCTGCAAAGAAACTAACCATTCCATTCTCTGCAATATTAGTGATACCGTCTCTTGATAATCTTATTACCGCCCCCCTATTTTTATCTGTAAAGTAAGTTCTAAAACCATAAGATGCAAACGATTCAGGATTTTTAGATATTCCAAATTCTCCAGTGTAAGGAACGGCTTGTCCTAATACGTTACTGTTGGATGTTACGTTAGCGTTCCCGTCGGCGTTATATAGAGCGTCCTTGTTGGCTAATAAACGTAAACACTTATCTTCACATAGGGATATTAAATCAGTGTCTCTAGAGTGAAGTTTTTGTATCGTACCGTAAATAGGATTTAATTCTTTTGTTATAGGTAATGCTTGAATAAATTGATTTAATCTATTTACACCAGAAGTAGAATTATATATTTGTGAAAATATCATTCCATTCCCACGTCTTTCAGCAGCATATGGTTCATCTAATACCGTAGAGACTTTGACCCCTTTATCTATTGTTACCTCATTATAGTCATCTCTTATACGGTTAGATTCAACACCATTACCAAACGCAAAGACGTTAAACCATTCGATAACTTTTGTAGTATTGTAGTCAGCTATATCAAAAGTGCTAGAGGCTTCGTAGTAAAAATCTAAGTCTACACCTTTTTTAGGTTCAGTTTCAAATATTGCCGGATTATTTGTACTTAAAGTTTTGTTACCGTCTTTTTGTACTTTTTCTAGAATTTGTATTTCAGTAATGGGATTTGTCCCCAATCTTCCTGTAAACAAGTCTTGGTCAGAATAAGGCTCTTCTAATTCTATATCCCATTGATTTCTACCATTAGGAAACTTCCCGTAGTTTTTATTAAGATGCTGCATACCTCTCCTTTTGAAAGCTCGTGTGGTAGCTTTTATTACATAAGGTTTTCCATAAGCCCCTTTCGCATCCGCAAATCTAATAATTGTACCAACCTTATCAATAGCAGCCAATAAACCACCTAACCACTTTGTAGGGTCGTCTCTGTCAGCATGAAGAAGGCCCTGCATCATAACAGTAAATTTAGTATTATCTGCACATTCACCTGGATATTTCCAAGGACAAACACCCCCGTGAGGCTGGCGCCTTGAACTGACTCCACTCGTACTACCTTTATCGTACCAAACAGCATCTTGGGAATTATCACCGTTGCCTTGGGGCTTTTCACGTAACACAGTAAAAGAATTTTTTATAGCGTAATCTGTTTCTTGTATAGGGAAAGTATCAATTATATTTGTATCAAACCCAAAATCTCTATTTATTTTTACAAAGAATCTACCTGCAAATTCAGGTAAGTCTTGGATTTCTTGCGCAAATAAAGTTATTATTATTTTATCGCCCTCTCTTTTATTATTTAACCAAAGCGCTTCCTTACCTAAAGGCTCACTTAATTGCACAGAATATTCATTGTTAGTTCCTGTTGGTCCACCCGACGCGATTTTATAAGTTTTAGTTGAAAAATTATCCGTAGAAATTCTTAAAGATGAGTTAGAATTAAACCCGTCTCTAAAGTTAGGATTACTATTAATAATTGGTCCATTAAATTTAAAGAAAATACTATCTAGTTGAGGTTGTGAGTTATTTAAAATAGTAACCTCCGATCTACCTATTGATTTGTTATTTATTTTAATAAAGCTAGGCGCTTCATTATTTATAGCTAATACTTTGTATTTATACAATACATCCACTGATTTAGAGGAAGCGTGTTGTTTTTTTAGTATTAAGTAAGTTTCCTCATCAACCTTATTTCTTTCGGAAGAGGGGAAGGAAAGCCAAACGTTCCCATCATCGGAATTGTAGTATCTATCTAGAGCTATATTGTAATATTCTGTAGCCCCTTCTTTTATAAACACTTTATAGGATGAGGCCCATGATGGAGCATCCCCAGTAGGCGTAATACTTAGTTTATTTACGGAGCTTGAATTAACTATTGGAAAAGTTACTGCAGCAGTTTTATTTGTAAATACTGGCGTTTCTCTACCGTAATCATCTTTAAACACAACGCCTGCCTGGTAAGTCCTTAATGATTTTACAGAAGATATAGGGAGATTAACTGTTGAATCCCCATTTGAGTTAGGGTGTGGCTGGCTAAAAGCAGCTGTATTTAAAGATACCGAACCAACGTCATAGTTTTGCAAGTAATTACCATATACAAGTCTATTACCTGTTATTTCTTGAGACTTAGCCGCTCTTGGAACATTATCCCAAGGCCTTAATATTTGATTAGCCTCTATAACTCCACCTAATATTTCGTTTTCTATTTCAAATACAGTTGTTAATATACCATCAACAGTATAATCTGCTCTTTTTAATGTTTCAACAGCATATACAGTTTGACTGTTTGACTCTTTATATAGTAAATCAACTTCGCTAACCTCCTCAGATCCCCAATTAATATTTTCAATTATAAGTTTCCTAATATTATTAACCATTCCTGCGTTATGGCCATCCGATGACAAGTATTCAAATTTACCACCTATAAAAGCCACATCTGTAAACGGCGAGAAGCAAGAGTATTCGTTATCTATATATTTCCATCTATATGCAAACCTAGGAAAAACGTACTCAAATAATGGTTCTTTTTCTACAATCAAACAGTCCCATATTACAGGGGCTGCAAATATTTGTATCTCATTTGTTATAGATAATATTTTTATAGTTACTGTAGTATTGCTTATAGAAACTATTAAAGCTCGTATATTATAATTGAACACATCATTATACTCATTAGTATATGATCCTGATAATATAATTATAGAATTTGGTTCTTGAGCCCAAGCAGGGACAAGTTGGCTTATAATTATTTGATTAGTACCGTCATATCCTACAGGTAAATTACTATCTGCATAAAAATTAGGATCTAAGGCAACATTATCAGACCAAGTACCAAATGTAGGTAATGATTCTGTATCTCCCGGAGCAGTCAGAACATCAGGAACATATGTAAAGTTCTCTAAAGTACCAGTAGAGCCGCTAGCCGTGTAAGTTGTAGAGACAGGAGTAATTCCAGTACCTGGTTGGTCAACGCCAAACAACGACGAGGACATGTTTAAAGTTAGGGCGGACAACGGCGATTTTTTAATTACAGTAACATCCGCTTCTGTAAAATTAGGTTGACCCGCTAAGTTTGTTGAATATGTGTTTTGAGAAGGAATCCATAAAGGTATTTTTGTTTGAGTAACAAAATTTATAGAACCTATTTTGAATTTGTCAATATTAATTTTCTTTGGTTCAGTTTGATCATCTGTCCAAAATAAAAACTTTTCGATTACGTTTATACCAGTAATACGGTAGCCTGTTGAAAATTTTAATATATTTTGAGTATCAACTAATATAGGAGATACTGTATTTGAAGTCTGATCATACTCAGCTATAGCGCTAGTTGTATCACTAGCTATAAACCAGTATATTTTTTCATTAGCGTCATCTCTATACGTACCTATACATTCCGCGTTAGGTAAATCACTTATATAACCAGCGGCCCAGCTTTCATCAGATCCACTAGAAGTTTTAAGACGCAGTTCTGAGTTACCTTTTATATTCTGCAAAGCCCCCCCGTCGCTTGCATCAGGGCTAGCTAAGTCTAAATTTAAAGCATCCCTGTATTCTCCGTTCGGAACTAATCGCTCATCAAGGTCTTTGTTCATTTTCCCTGATTGGAAAACTCTAACAAACTCTGCCATATACTAGTGTTTTAGGATCTTAGACTTGTTACGCATAACTTGCGTAATTTCCTCTATCTTAATATTAGATAATCTTAGTTTTGCATTCCTTTTGGCTGCCGCTCTTTCTCTTTTGAACCTAGACACTAAATACTCTGGAGTATTAGCTCTTGTAGATAATATTGCGTAAGCTATGTACTTATATAAGGCTTCCTCCGCAAATTTATGAACGGTCTTATCTTCCTCGTTACCACTAATGCCATCGGATATATATTTCAATGTAACAACTCTACCCACAAATGATGAATCAAAAAATATCACTCCTTGAAGTGGGTCTATATAAAAAACTCCATTTATTTGAGCTTGTTGCGGGGACATACCGTATCTCCTACCGTAATTATTAAGGAGGGATTCGTTTGTTGGGATTACATCGTTAACGTTTCTATTTACAGAGCTATTTACTGTTCCTGGCTTTTGAAATTTCTTTTGGGTTTCTGATTGTTGAGCAGATACGACTTCATTAGATTGTTCATCAAACAAATATTCGTAGTTCGCATCTTGCAATATAGGAAATGGGTTGCTTGTGTTTATAGCGGGATATACAACTCTCTCTATACCGGCCGAATCTGTCCAGGTAATTTTTACGTAGTTCACGTAATCCTTAGGAAGTATAAAGTTTAAATTAGGACCAATCTCAATTTCTTGACTTTTAACAGAAGGTAAGATATCAAAACTAAACTCTTGTATTCCACGCTGAGCATGAAAAGCAACATCTGTTCTTTTAGCTTTCGGTATTATTTTCTCTTCGCCTACATATGATATAATAAAGTTATTTATAATATCTTTTATACTAGTGAATTGATAATTACCATAATTTTCATCCCAGCTATTCCAAATACCATCTGGGCCTAAGTAATATTGTTCATCTGTTTGTAATGGGAGGCTCATATGTTATGATTTTTCTTGTTGGATAGTTTCTTGTTCTTCTTGGTTCATTACTTGGTACAAGTTTAAATCTTTTATTAGTATACCAGCTAATTCTAGTATCTTTATAACAAGATCCGCTTCATCGGATGGGTGCAGTTCAAAGTCTACAGAATTATTAGCATCGTACAATGGCTCACCAAATACAATCTGATAAGCCCATTTAACTGTTGTCGGTTTTTTTATGTATTGGTAATCTACTAAAGCTACATCTGTAATTTCAGAATTACCATATACTTTGATCCCATTCGTATTAGAAGTGAATACTGGACGTGTATTTGTAGGTTTTGTTAATGGTGAAGAATTTATGTATAAAAACTCATTAGCATTAATACGCTCTGCTTCTATTTGTTCTGTAGAAGAGACCCCAAATGAGTTAGTTGTAGTATTTTTATAAACAATAGATCCTAGCCTATATACATCGCTAGGGGCTACGAAATAACTTGACGGACGTGTAGGTGTTCCTATTGTTTCAAATATATTTATTTTTTCATTAAGTAAAGTAAGCATGTCAGAATACCCAGTGCTATTGCCTGGTACTCTCCCAAATTGATTTATATCGTAAAAGTATTGTTCGAATAAATCTTGTTGTGCTTGGTTAGCAAATAAGTTAAATTCCTGAGCAGTCACATATCCTCTTTGCTCTTTATTGAGTATACCAAGTACTCTTTGGTAAACAGTATTTACGCTTATTGCCATTTTTATATTTTTTTATTATTTATAGTAATTAAGCCACCTTTAAGATGGCCTAACCACTATAAAGGATAACTTATTTAAGTTTCTTTAATATTGCTTTGTAAACTTCCATACCGTCATCTGTCTTAAAGTAAGACGCTAATGCTGAATAAGGATGCTCATCAAAAGGTATCGTCATTAATTTTCTATCGCCTTCCCCGTACGTAAAAGTGCGTTGGTCAGAAGATAAATTTAAAATTCCAGCTTCTACTGCTTTTGCCCCAGTATTCCTTAATTGAATATGGTCATCAGCTACTAGTTCTAGAAATAACAATGGATTATTTTTAGCAAATATCATTAGATCTCTTTTTAATTCATTAGAAGATAGTTGTGTAACTTTTTCTCCAAATTCAGATCTTAATATAGCCTCTGCGTGATCCACATCAAGGTGTTTAGCTGCTGTAAGAGCCTCTAATTCTAATTCAATCCAATCGATCTGATTTACAGAATCTTGTTCTTTGTCAAGTTCTTTGTAAACACGATTTAATAATGGATGATATAAAGATAATAATTGTTGCAATGCAACGTGCTCTTTAGGAACATTTATAATTCCATTCTTCATTACAATTCTGCCTAATGTAGCTTCACCTTTCTGCTCATCCATAAACGGTGATTTTTGGTTTGTAGCATACCTAAGTTCTCTTTGGTAACCTGATTCTTTATCGAAATATAGTAAAGGTTTACCTCTAGAGTGCTTAGAAGGTAGAGTAAAAATTAATGGGGATTTACCTGTTATAAGAAAGTATGTTCTTTCTTTGTATTCCCATTTTGGTTTTGCAGGCATTTTTGGTGCGGCTGCTTGTCGCTGAGGAGCAACCTCAACTTTATTTGCTGTAGCTTGTTTTGCCATGATATAATATGATTAAATAATTTTAAAAGAGTAATAGTTACCCCCGTTGATAAAACGAGGGTAAAGATTACATTAATTTACTATGCTGCAATTTTCTTCAATAATATGAAGTTGTTTGCTGCTTGTACACATAAACATCTTTCTGATAAGAAGTGAACGTTCATTGCATCCTCGTCGCTTGTAAAGTTTCCACCAACAGATCCAGTAATCCAAGATTTCATCTTTCTATCGTCAGCTTCAGAAGCTCTATAACGAATATGTAAGAATGGTCTTGAAATATTTTGACCTAATTGTTGATCGTAAACTGTAGAAGTTCCTGCTGGTACAATTACACCTTCAATATCTCCAACTAATCCACGAGTAGTAGCGTCGTTTAAGTATTTCCAGTCTGTCTTGTAGAAGTCGTAAGAACCACGTCTAAATCCAGAGAATCCTAAATTTAAAGCCATGTCTTCAGAGTTGTCAAATACACCATAAGATGTTCCACCCGCTCCATAAGAATTTTGAGCAGCTAACATATTATCGATACCTAAAGATGTTGGACGGTTTAAGAACATCATGTTTTCCTCGATAGATCCTTGTTTGTCTAACTCTTGTAAAATAGTATCAAAATCGTCAAGGCCTGTAGCGCCACCGAAATCTGTATCTGAATATACTAGCCCTCTATTCTCTAATGCTGAGAATAACCCATCAGAACCTGTAAGCGTTGCGTTAACAGTTCCAAAATTACCAACCGGAGTGATACCTGCTGCAGATTTTTCCGCCTCTAGCATACTCATTTCTAATTGATCTTCAAAACGAATTCTAGATTCATGCTCAGACTTTAAATACCATAAGTATCCAGAAGTTCCAGCTTCAGTAGTAACTTCAACCCATCCAATTTGAGCAGTATCAGAACCGTTCACATTGTACTTGTCTCTTAAGATAATCGGTTTGTTGCTAAACTGTTCGAAAGCAGCGTCAATAGACGTACCTGCATTAGATGTGCCTTTAGCATATTCCGAACCGTATACAAATACCTTTACGTTACCTGTTCCGGTTACAGTAATACCACCTGCATATCCAGTTACTACTAGTGTTGCAACACCTGCAGCTACTGTCACAGACTGTACATAAGCTTTTTCTACTACTAATCCAGCCGCATCAGCGATAACGATAGTTGCTCCAGGCCCAATTAAGTTCTTAGATACCCCCGCGTCCGCTGGGATAGAGATAGAAGTTGCAGATATAACTGTTACATCATCATAAGCGACGTGTAATCTACCTTGTTCAGACCAAACTACTTGATCAGAAGCCATAGGCATCTCAGCCCCTACCATGCGTAGAAATCCAGATATTGTTCTATTTCCGTAACGCTCTACTTCTTTCTCATATACTTCTGGTAAGAATTGTTGAGTGAAATTCATATCTGCCAAAGCAAGATAATTGTCGTTAAATAATGTTTGTGTAGGGCGTGGTGTTAAATGCGCTAATGCGCCAGCACTCCCTGTAAATGATCCTGCCATAATTTTTAATTTTTAAGTTTTGTTATTTTCTTATTTTTATTCCAAACTTAGAAGATCCAGAAGACTTAATTGACTTAAATGACATACCCGAAGTTGGCTTGACGTTTTCATGAACCCCTCTTGGACTCATATCAATGTTCTTCGAATTTTGTACACTCATTTTCATGGCGTCGGTTTTACCCTGCTCATAAAAATGGTTTGCAATTGAGTCCGCATTCATAGCTGTAAATAAAGACTTGTGATAACCCATAGCGTCACTCATTTCATTTTTATCGTTCAAGAACTTCTTGACAAAATTATTGATGTCCCTCTGGGTGTCTTTTACTTGGTCTGCGTTTTTAACTTTGTATCGAAACTTTTTGTCTCCAACATTGAAATCAAAACCTTTGAAATCGTTAGAAAAAAGTGTTTCTGTTTTACTGTTAAACGTAGACACTTGATGTTCAGCTACTTTATTAGCTTCCTTGTTCTCTTCATTATAACGATTGAAAAAATCAACCGCTTTTTTTGTTTCTGGATTTAATTTAGATCCAGATTTTATCTCTTTATAATACTTAGATTTCATTCCGTCTAAGTGGGCTTTTGCTTTCGCTATCTCTTCTCTTCTAGCTAGTTTCTTACGTCTTACATCTCTATCTTCGTCTAAGTCTTCGTCATAAGAAAAATTATCCTCCATAAGGAAGTCAATATCTTCTCTGTCTAAATGAGGCTTTGTGGTTTCGTAGTACTCTCTTAATAATTGGTCCTCGTTTAACTGACTATAGTCTTGATTGAGCTTAACATAGTCCTCTAAGGTGCCGTTTGTTTCATTCATAAAGTCCACAACCTTTTGAATATTTTCTGGTAGGTCAACACCCCCTTCGGCCTCAACTATGGCTTGCTCTACTTGTTCTGTAAGAACTTCCGTTCGCTCCACGACTTCTTCGCCTGTGATTTCTTCAATGAAAGATCCCTCTTCTTCAAGTTTTACTTTGTCTTTAAGGATCTCTTCCGTGATTACTTCTTCTTTAACTTCAGGTTTGCTAAAATCAATTTTGTCAACAGGCTCTGGTAAAGGGGCTGTTTCTTCTTTTTTATTTAATAATCCTAAATCAACCTTAATAACCCCATCGTCAACCGATATGGGTTTTGGTTCTTCCGCTTTTATTTCTTCAACAGCGGGTGTTGGTTGTTCTAATTCTTCTGCCATGATAAAATATTATATAATTGTTACTATTATTATTACCTAGGGTCTGACGAACCTAAGTTGAACCCACCCCCCATTGTATCGAATCCACTTGATTCAAAACTTTGCGCAGGTAAATTATTTTGTCTCTGTTGTATTAATTCGCTTTGTTGTGTAGCTTGTAGCTTAGTTCTGTCGTCTTTTCTATCTTCTTTGTCTACTGCTTCAGATTTACGACCTTGAACTTCAATGCCTTTAAGCTGCATATTCATTTCGAATTCTAATTGCATTAACTCTTTTTTCAAAGTAGCTTCTTGCATTAATTTTTGTGTGTCTATTTGACCTTGAGCGGTTGCTAACCCTATTTTTTGTTGCATAAGAGCTTCCCCTTTCTGTACCTCTGCTTGAGCAGCCACTTGCTGTGCTTGAGCGTTTGCTTGCGCTTGTGCTTGCATATTTTGTTGTTGTATCTCTTGATCTTTCTTTTGCTTATCAATTCTTCTTATCTTTAGTAATTGATTAGCTAATTTAAGATTTCTAACTTCTCTGAGATCAATAGCGTCTGACAAATCAATCATACCTCCCTGTACTGCTACTTGTATATTGTTTTCTAGTATTGCTCTTTCTTCTTCATCTGGTTGTAATTCAATGAATATACCAAAGTCATAAAGATATAAGTCTTTCATTTCTTCCAATACTGCAACATTTTGATTACCTATCTTGTGAATAAAAGCATCTCTTGTTGGAGAGTATTCTAATATATCTGAAATTCTTAATGATAAGCCTTCGCATAAATCTGAGGTTAAGTATAAACTACCCTCTAATATATGTCTTGTAGCCACATTTGAATTTGCCGCAGCCATTTTCTGTACACCTACTAAAGCTCTTGAATCAGGGGTACTACCATCTCTAGCTTCATTTAATCCGGTTACATCGCGGATCATTTGCATGTAGTAATTGTAATTACCAATCAAAGACTGCATTTTTCCGCCTCCTGCACCTGTAGTTATTTCCTGAATAGGAATTTTGCCTGGATTTATATCTCCATCCTGCGTAAAAGATCTACCCACTACAGAGCCTGTTTGGAAGAACATATTAAGTGCTTCTTGGGGATTATAGTTTGTACCGTTCCCTAAATCAACTTCCGCTAAACCGTCAGCATCAAGATAAACCCCATCCGGGACCATTCTTGACATTACTTGCTGTAGCTTCAAGTGAGTTAATTGAATCATATCCGCAAAGCCGGTTATACGACTTACTATAGACTCTATTCTACCTTGATACATTCTAGGAGCAACAATACTATAATTCATTTTAACCTTGGAGTAATCACTCTTTGGTCTAATCATATTTTTTGCTAATTCCCATTTAAGCATCTTACCACCAACAATTTTTACCCCCTCGTATAATACTTCAAGTGATTGAGATAGTTTCTCAATTCCATACTCTTCATATAATTCAGGTGGAGGATTAAATTCATCAGTTTTAGGTATTAGCTTAGAAGCCCCTGTCGCTGTCTCTTTAACTTTATAAACTTCATTAGTGAAAGTTTTATAATTGAAGTATAATACCTGAACGGTATTAGAATCATCTTGATTAACATTACTAGTAGATCTACTATAAAACCCATTATTACTAACTGATTGACCGGCTATATCTTTTAGTTCGTCATTAGTTAGCCAAGGAAATTCCTTCTTAAGCTCGTTTAAGTGTATTGATTTTACTTCTCCTACATAATATATATCATCAAAGTAAGGTGATTCTGTATAAGACCAGACTAAATTAACTGGATCAACATAATCTATCTTAGCTCCTTCCGCTTTTGTAAAAGTATTTTTTACCGCTCCAATACCAATTGTGGTTAAATCGTAGTTGCACCTTCTTTTTGTTAAGTCGTATTTATTACCATTTAACAGCACTGATATAGCTTGCTCTTCAGCAATCTCGACTTGTTGTTTATAAGTAAGTTGCATATGAAGATCTAACTCTTCTTTATTTTTAGGTAAGGTTTCAGGATCATTTTCAAATAAGTTCACCCCAAACTCAGCTGAAGCAAATTCATTAAGATCCTTAGTCTGCATGTCTCTTATTAAAGATTCCATATACCTTGTGCGCTTGTCAACACCGTAAGGGTCCTGAGAATAAGCGCGTATATCAAAAAGTCTATCTGAAATACCATTAACAACTATATCTACAAATTTAGGTATGATTGGTACCGGTTTCCAGTCTAAGTTTAAGTAAGACAAATCCCCATTAATAGATAACTCATCCTTATACTTCTGTATGGGTTGCTCACCCCTGGCATATAACCTTAAGTTATGAAAAGTAACTTGATTACTTTGAAATCTACTGCCACGGTCTCCATTAGTATTATTAAACCATTCGCTTTCTATAGCTCTACCTACGGTAGTACCATAGTCTATCGACGTTTTCTCTGCATCACTAGCTATTTGGCTTGGAAAATAACTTGTTATAACTGACTCAGCCATATTTTTATTTTTCTATTAATTTTGATAAACCACCACTATTGGTGTATTTAGCTATGTTTAAACTTATTGTCTCTTTTTCTACTTGCGCCCTAGGGTGATACAGGTGCCTGTTGCATGCCATTATAGCTAATCCTGAACTTATAGCTGCATCAAACTTAGTTCTTTTATTTATATCGAATCCTGCCCAATCGTTCAATGTAGAGTTAAAATACATCGCTCCATATTGTCCGTCATCTTGTAAACCTACATGCTTATCTATGTATGTTTCTATAGCCGCCGCGTGAGCTTGTTTTATATCCTCACTAGAGTTAGGCATCCCCCCAATTTCTCTTTCTGTTACCGACAGTTTATTCCAAACCTTATCAGGTCTATTCATAGAGTAACCTCTATAACCTCTTCTCTTGAAATAATATAGTAGTCTAGGTTTGTTATTCTCACATAATATAGGCATCCCATAAAAGATACAGGCCATTAAAACATCTTCAAAGAATATCTCAGCCGTCTGAGGTCTTGCAACATACTCTAAAAAGAAAGTATTAGCAGGAGCATCTTCCATACTAAATTTCGTTAGTCCATGCAAAGCACCTTTAGAGCCGTACCCGTCAGTTGTTCCGGATATATCATAACTATCACAACCAAAAGCGCCCATGTGGTTATTACCCGGTGATTTCAAACCTTTATTTATAACTTGTTTGTTTTGTAAATGTTCACCAAGAACCCACGACACTAAAAATCTGCCACTAGGATTAGGAGTAAATTTAACAGTAGTATCTTTTATACCGTTCACCCATTGAAAACTACCTCTTGTCAACACATTTGTGTTTCCTAAGTCTTCGTTATAATCTATTTGTTCGTATATCTTAACTAAATTAAATATACTATTTTTTGCTTCATCCCTAAAAGCGTGCTCTTCTGTTCTAGGAAATTGTCTGTAAAATTCATTTAAAGCATCCTGGTCGCCCTTTAATCCTTCAGCCTCATTATTCCAGTGATCTATGACTCCAACATCTATGATGTCTCCAAATGGCCCTAAAACTGGCTCTTTAGGAGTATTAAATACTGGATGCCCATATTGATCTATAAATCCTTCATAATTCCATTCCATAGGAATGAATAAGGAATATAATCCAGAAGCTGTTTGCCCGTTTCTGTTTCGTTTTAAAACATTTGAATTATTATATAGCTTTTTAAAATTATCCCCCCCCTTATCTAATGCATTTGATGTTGACCCCATCATACATTTGCCAATAATTCTAGAACCTAATCTTAAACACGTTTTTGTAACTCGCCAGTTATTTAATATATTGTTTGGCCTTTCCCACTTTCCACTTTCGTCATGTACTAGTAGCTTTAGTTTTTCTCCATCGTATGCATTATCTCCGGTGTTTTTCCAGTCAACGGTAGTGTCAAGACCATCAAGTGCTTCGGATTTAATTGTTTTTGTAATTGACTTTCTAGTAAGTTTGGAAGCGGGTACTCTATAAGCGAGTTCTGTCTTTGGCTTGTCCATCCCGTCTTGTATCGGTTTAAAGAAGAAGGGATAATTAACAGAGATTGGTACAACCTTATCGGTGAACATCTTTTTAGCATCGGATCCGGTCTTAGATAAAATCCCAAAGCGAGAGTCGGATGAGATGGTTGCCATGTTAACAGTTTCCCCTGATGCCATGAACGAAAAGCCTGAGCGTCTGTTTTTGAGATACGATATTCCGTAACAACGGGTGTCTGCTTTACAAGCTTCCCAGAATATGTAGAATAATCTGTTTGACTCCCTAAAGTCTGGTTTCCCAACATCAATCTTGGACCACTGCAAGTACATAAAGTGAGTACCAGTAATGTAAGTATCCAAGCCCTTATTATTGAACCAATGGCCGTTCTCTCTTTTGTTAAATTGTTCATCTATATAGCCCTCCCAGTTTAATTTGAACTTATCCGGATAATCCCTCCAATCGAATATACTTTCAATTGCTTTTAATTCTTTGGGATATATATCGGGGGTCCATTTGTTACTTGACTTATCTACCTTAGCGGGTGCCTTTGGTAATGCAATTTTAAGATTCTGTATATTGTATATTTCACCAATTTGTCCGGTTCTACTTATAACAATGATGTCATGTTCTTTGTTATATCCATACTCCCATTTCTTGGCTTTATTAAGCCTAGATATTGTAGTAAGTTTTACTGGTGTTATAATCTTATATAATGATTGCTCGTACATTATTTAGATCTTTTTTCAGCGAACCCTTTAAAAGATTTTTCCTCTTTTACTTCCACTGGTTTTTCGTCAATAAGATCTTGTTCAAGTTGAATTCTAGCTAGAATTTCAAAAGCGTCGAATATAGCTAGCTTTTTTGTAGCTGCTGCATTCTTCAACTTATCAGCAGTCAAGTCATCATCAGAATCAACTATAGCTTCTTTAGCTACTTTAATTAATTCTTCAACAGCTTTATGTCCAGCTTGGATTATATTCTTCTTCGTCTCCTTGATATTCATATTTAATTGTGATTGAATTTGTGGGTACTCTATAAATCCTATCATCACCGATTACGAATTCATATTCTGCCCCGGGTCTAAACCCAACTAAATCTCCCTTTTCTAATCCTTTTAATTCTGGATCTTTAAAGTATAAAACTCCAACACCTTCTTTCTCTGTATCCATTGAAAATGCTTTCGTTTCTTTTATAGGCTTAACGAAATTAAATCCTTTACAACTCTTCCACCTTTCACCTTTTTTATAAGCGTAAACTTGGTCTTCCGTTGCAAAATATATATTATCTTTATAGTATGATCTACTGTTCTTTTCGTTGCCTCTAATGTCTCTAAAACGTCTAAATACATTATGGTGCACTACCACCTCATCACCTATTTTAATATCAGTATCTATTAATGTAGGTACCGCTATAACTTTAGCTATTCTATTCGAATAATTGTGATTTCCTAATTCTGTATTTAGCAACAGTTCATTACCTTCAATAATTTTTACATTATTATATCTTTCACCAACTGGCTGTACAATGAAATTTATTAGTGATCTCATTAATAACTCAAATCATATTCCACCGCAATACTCATATTTTTATTAAAATCTTTCCAGGGCATTACCTCGTTATTCTTTTCTATATATATTGAATACTTAGTATCTTCTTCAATTATATTTTTTATGGTATGACCACCATACACTTCCTGTCCAACAGTATAGTGCATGGCATCATTTTTATAGTCTTTACCAATACTGATTTTCCTAACTATCTGATTCATCTTCAGCTTCATTTTCACGAATTTCGCCTGTCTTGATGTCAATTGAAACTTTACCGTAAGCTGCTTCTAATTTATTTTGCATTTCACCTAGTTCTTTTCTAGCTTCCCCCGCAGCATAAATTATCTCTTGTTTTTGGATTTCCAAACCGCCAATTTGCATTGCTGCCTCATTGATTTTTCCAATAACTTCTTGTAATTCTTTTAATTCTGATTCTTCTACTTTTTTTGACATAATGATATGATTTAATTGTTTATATAATAACTATATATTTACTTGTTTTTGTGGATTCTTAATTTTACCCTTTTCCCATGTTCTACCAACGAAATAAGCCCCGTAAACGGTAACTAATAATGTTTGAAATATTGGTATGTATTCTTTTGCTATTTTAAATTCTCCTATATTACCATCTGTGAAAGCTAGTAAGCTGAATACAAACGTTAAAAATACTAAAACCAAAGGCCTAATATTCTTAGCCAGCCAACTATCAGAAGCCATATCCGCATTCCAACGATTAGTAACCTGGGTTTGAGCGTCACTATCTGCTTTTTCTAATATTTCTTGAATCTGCTTTTTTATAATAAGCTTTTCTTCTTCAGTAGTAGTAAGCTTATCAATCACATCACCAACACTTTTGATAACGCCTCCAGTAAGCCATTGGAATATTTTATTCATTAGCTAGGATTTATTGCATCTTTTGATTGCCCCTGATACTCACTTCTTTTTGCTACTCTAGCTTTCTTTTTCTTAATAGCCTTCTCTTTTCTTACAGCTTTCTTTTCATTACCATTGGCTCTTGCTTTGTCAGCTTTACCTTGTTTTTTATCAATGCTGGCTGTCTTGCGAGTTTGCTCTGGGGCTTTAGATTCTGTTTCTTTTTTTGAATCTAATTTAGACTTAATTGATACTTCTTTAACACCTACAGATGGGGTAGCAGAAACAGCTTTTACTTTGGGTTTTGTTACAGTAGAAGTAGAATCTTGTTTCCACCCGCGAGCTGTATACTCATCACTTCTAGCTTGACTACCTATTTTGTAGTCTTTCATACTACCAGTGGCTTTGCCCCCTTTTTTAACGTAAGGCTTTTTAGCAGCGGGTTTAGTTGAAACAGGTTTAGTAGTACCGGTTTTAGTA
>ERZ890604.111-NODE-111-length-30615-cov-5.617539_pt1 | contig 30615 bp, 28 predicted proteins | sample MGYA00521097_ERZ890604 | MGnify/ENA primary metagenome ERZ890604 (study PRJEB32303, sample SAMEA104408625) | aquatic metagenome | biome: Brackish water; feature: Chemocline; material: water | place: Baltic Sea | collected 2014-10-26T21:54:00 | depth 120 m ... | reverse complement strand
CGGCATCGGAAAAACCATTAACTCTCCTAAAATCGTAACCACAAATAACAAAAAAGGTAAAATATTGGATGGATTGCATTCTACTTACGTCACTCGATATTCCAGTTACGCCAATATTTACGAGACGCAGGAAATCAATGCAGGTCTGTCTCTAGAAGTGACCCCATCCCTGGGCGAAGGGGGTTATATCTATCTTGAAATTCAGGCAAAATACACATCTCTGCACGGTAGTATTTCAGGGAGTCCGGTGGAAGTGGGACAGATTCTAGAAAATCAGGTATATGTGAAAGAGGGTGAACCGTTTCTTCTCGGCTCATTCAAAAAAACAGAAGATCAGGATATAAACCGGAAAGTACCTGTATTGGGTACGATTTTACCTTTTTTATTTTCGAATAAAAAAACCGTCACTATCGAGAAGGATATTTTGGTGGTTCTGACCCCGACAATTATCAACTTAGAGGGTTCGCCTATCCCTGACCTGAATCAGGATTAACGAACCGAACCCACCATCTATTTTCATAAACCCTGACAGAGTTCCTAGCCCTGTCAGGGTTAGGCATGCGATTTCACAAACTTACCATTAACAAATTCCGAATAAGTAATAAATTGACTTGGTGGAACGAGCAAATTATTCTTGATCATACTTTTTTTACCACCGAACTATTTCTTTTAGAAATCAGAACTAAAATGCACAGGAAATAACAATTTGAATACCCTGAAACTCCTTTTTCAACTGGACCCGGAGATCACGTTTCTAAACCACGGTTCATTCGGTGCGTGTCCCACAGCAATTTTTAATGAACTTGTTCAGTGGCAGAAAAAACTGGAAAACGAACCAGTCCGTTTCATTACGAACGATCTATACCCGGCATTGGATGTGTCTCGCAAAGCGTTAGGTGAATTTGTTGGCTGTGATGGAAACGACTTGGTATTTTTCCCTAATCCCAGCACCGCCATTAACACCGTGGCAAAAAGTCTGGTACTGAATCCGGGAGATGAGATATTATCTACTGATCACGAGTACGGTGCTATGAACCGAACTTGGAAGTTCATCTGCCAAAAGACCAGTGCTAATTTTATACCCGTTGAAATCCCTATACCAGTGTCATCTCATGAGGAATTTGTTGACAGGTTCTGGAGCCGAGTTACCGAACGAACCCGTGTTATATTCATCAGCCATCTCACCAGCCAGACAGCGCTCATCTTCCCGGTAGAGGAGATATGCAAACGCGCTCGAAAAGCAGGTATCTTCACCATTGTTGACGGCGCTCATGCTCCGGGACATATTCCGCTGGATATTTCATCATTTGATCCAGATATCTACATAGGTGCCTGCCATAAATGGATGTGTACACCCAAAGGAGTTTCATTTTTATATGCAAGAAAATCCGTGCAGGATCTGATCGATCCCCTGGTAGTGAGTTGGGGATGGGAAAGCGACGATCCGGGGAAATCCCGCTTTCTGGATTATCATCAGTGGCAGGGCACACGGGATATGTCGGCATTTCTTACCGTCCCTTTTGCGATTCAATATTTGAAGGAGCTTAACTGGCAGACTCTGACAAAAAAAAGTCATCAAATGGTGGTTGATTTTCAAAACGAAATTTGCCAGATGCTAAATACACCGATCATTTGCGCCAATCCCCATATGTGGCAGGGGCAGATGTGCAGTTTTTTACTACCCGGTTCACCTGATCCGGTGAAAATTCAAAGCCAGCTGATGGACAATCATAACATCGAAATTCCAGTGTTCTCCTGGAAAGACAGGGTGATCCTGAGGGTGTCTGTGCAGCCCTACAATTCAGAAGCCGATCTGCAAAAATTGAAAGATATTCTTCCAAGCTGTCTGAACTGAACAACTCCCAACTCGTATTTACCGGGGAAGTAAAGCCTACCATCCCCTGATCTCTGGTCATATTCACCATACAGAAAATTACATTCCGAAACTATGAACTCGGTTGTGAGCAGTGATAATTTTTCCATCATCACCCAATAAAAAATCTTAAAATGACAGGAATCATCAATGAATGGAAAGCTAATTTTATCCGGACTGATCTGTGTATCGGCTGGGATAGGGAGTTCACTACCTATATCACAAATAGAGTTCTTGCAGCAGGATCATATCCAAAATACGATAATGAATTGCGGGACTGATGATCAGAGTACATCCCGGTGTGATTTATCTACATCGGATATTCTCGGACCTTATTACATCCAAGACGCACCCATCCGAAATGTATTGGCGGAACCAGATGAACCGGGCCAACGATTAATCATCTCTGGAGATGTATTAACAAACGGATGCGAGGCTTTCGTGCCCGGAACCATGATCGAAGTTTGGGAAGCGGACGATGCCGGTTGTTACAGTGTAAATCAGGATTGTTCTAACGGTGATCCGAATTTCGATCCGTTTAATCTACGTGGAAAATTCTTTGCAAACGCATCGGGAAACTACAATTTTGAGACAGTCCTTCCAGGATTTTATGAAGGCCGCCCGCGACATATTCATATTAAAATTTCCCTCCCTTCGGGGACATTTCTAGCCTCACAGATCTATTTTGAAGGCGATCCATTCTGTGAAAGTGACCCATGGTGTGGGCAGGATATGAACCGGGTGATCTCACTTACAGAAAATGATGATGGGGTTCTCATTGGTGCACTTGACTGGATTATTAACGTTCAGGATTCTGGCATACAGGCAGGCGATGCAAACTGGGACAATGAGATCAATGTCTTGGATATCGTGACTATCGTTAATTACATTATTAGCGATGAATTGATGCCGTCAAACTTTTCGTTTTATCTGGCCGATGTGAATCAGGATTATTCCATTGATGTGTTGGATATTGTGGTCTTGGTATCTGTCATTATCGGATAAATGAATTCAGGATAGTGTTTGGTCATTCCTGATAGCTATGTTCTTCCGCGATTTGGAACACAATTCCACCTCTATCTTGAAAAACCAATGTCGCCAGAGAATCCATCTCCAGCATTTCCCGGAATGAATCATGTTTGGTGTCCATAAACACATACCTGGAATTAAAAACTTCACGGATTGTACTGGACGGGTCTTTAAAGTTCCCGCGAGTAATTGACTGATATAATTTTGATTTTCCTGTATCATAGGAATAAAGGTACATGGGGTCAAGCCCTACGATGTAGTAATTGGATTGATTATAGAAAAACAAAAAAGGGAAGTCATCCCAGTCTGTGTTGAACACAATTTCACCGGGCGACGTATTTTCAGCCAGCCACAGCGCAGCACCTTCATATTTGGAGGGATCTTTTGCAGATTTTAGATCCTCGTTTGTATCACGGATATTATTTACCAACATCGGTGAAATCAATAGAAATCCACCCAGAATGGCTATGCGAGGCACTCGTCTGCCCAACAATAATGCCGCGTTCAGTGTGGCGAAAATTGGCCAGTATTCGATAAATCTTCTGGATTTCAAAACCAGTATAAAACACAGGATATTCAAAAGCAGAGCAACTAACTCATCTGTTTTTCGTTTTTCAGCAAATCCTTGATAAATGATAGTAATGAAGAAAAGAAAAAATACCGGGGCAGAGATAGTCAGCAAACTCCACGTGTCATACGGATCCCACTCCGATCCAAGGTTAATATGTGGTACATCCAGAAACAGGCTGCGAGATGCATTATAAATGAGGGATGTGAAATTGTGAGGGAAGTAGGGATTAACGATCATGGCTGTGAGTATACCGAGGAATGAGATTCCTAATAATTTCCAGTCGGCTTTCCCTTCTACCAACCAGCGGGATATACAGAAGAACAGGGTAATAGCAATCAACAGGGGAAATCCATCGTACAGCCAGACGAATCCAACTGATACGATATACACCCACATGTATTTTTTTTTCGAACTCAACAGAAATACGATCATCAATAATGCCAGAGCAATGCTTTGAACCCGTAAAAGAGACATACGATACAGAAAATGGTAGGATGAAAACAAACCTGCCAAACTCCATAAAATGGGTAATCTCACACCAGCTTTTTGTAAAACCAGGTATAAGGAGGCTCCTGCGATGAGGAAGAAACATAATGTTGCTGCTTGTCCACCGGAAATTAGATCACCGAATGTGAATGGAATCAGCAAATAATGCCAGAGCAGATGGTGGTCAATGAAGAAGTCGTGGTGAATGGTAAACTGAAGCCAGGGAAGGCTGCCGATATACCCGCGCTCTCCTAATAGCTGGCTATACCGGATATGAAAATAGCTATCATATCCCACCAGGAAGTCAGATCCGGATTGGATGTAGAAAAATATGCCGCCCAGCACGCAAAGAAACAGAATAAAGGCTGCTGTTCGAAAACGATATTCGGGAAAAGAAATTCCCGATATAAAAATTTTCAGTAACCGATAAAGACGAATCATCTTATTCGGTGTGGAGGCGTTGGTTTACATTCCCTCAGATGATTTCCACCGTTAATACCAGAACACAACGTAAGATGACATGATAATTTCCGCTTGATATCCGCCACCACAGTCAATGGGTGCTGGCCAATTACCGGTACATTGTGTACCATATGGAATCCAGCAGGCATCATATGTGATGATATTTTCATCTCCTATAATCACCATATCAGTCACATCCTGGACGTAGGGAGCCACATCTAAACCCGGACACCAGCCGGCTCGGCCGTATCCCCAGGTTCCCCATTGGTTGGGAATAACGCCTTCAGCGATTCGCTCAAGTTGCATACAATTTGTTGTGGTACCGGCTTCGGGATGTGCAATTGAGAATTCACCCATTCCACCATTTACTTCGAAATTATGCCGAGAATTACAGAATTCGGCACAATTTCCCGAATCACATCCACCACCATGACCTGTGATATAAGAAACAAATTCCACACGCACTGCTTCTGCTGGCACTTCAAAGATCACCGGGTCATGAAGCGAGTTGTAATTGGAATTGAACTGTCCACCGCTCCACAAAAACTGTTGGGATCTGGGAACCACTGTTTCTCCTTCATTATACAGACGAAGTTTAATGGTCACCAGGCTGTTCGGCCATCCTGAAATATAGAACTTGAAAAACCGTGAATCACCGGGATACAAAGCCGAGATAAAAGGAGAAATATCTGTGAGCCAATGAGGCTGTCGATCAAATGGGGTGATCCAGCGAGCGATTTCTGTACAGCCGGTGCCATCATCTTCGCAAACCAGAAATCCGGCGATTCGGTCATAATCGTCACAGTTATCATCATCGTATCCACTACAGGGCAGCCAGGCTTCTACTTCCATCCGTGAAAACTGCTCCAGTTCGGTTGCAGAGGGTAAATCCACCATACCGGTAACCGTGGATCCCCATCCACCATTATACAGCACACTGTCAAACACAACGACTTCTTGATAATTTTGCTCAGTCTCAAAGAAGGTGTTCCAGACATAATTGTAATGGATAGCTTCGTGTGCCAGATAACTCATATGTGTTCCTGTGAATCCATTCGGATTCCCCAGATACCCGATTTGCATAATCCGTTGGAAACGATCAATCCCTAATGAGTAATTCCCCTGGAGTGATTCTGCCAACCAGTTGTCAAGATTCATGGATCGCTGAGGAATGAAATGCAGGTGAGAATGCCAGTGATTTTGTAATTCAGGTGACATTCCTGCCAGAATAGAGTCGAAGCTATTCGCCATCGTCTGAACATCACCTGGAGCAGTGTTCTGATTTGATATAAAAAAGTAATGGACGTTGGATGGAGAATTTTCAAGGAGCTGCAACTTGGTATTGGAATTCCACAAAGCAGACGAAGAGCCTACTGTGGGCGAAAGATGAATGAAAATGTAGCTTTCCTCACCGTTCCAATGAGATTCAAAATCCCATCCGGCAGCTTGTGGATACAGGATTAAGTTGACGATTCCAACCACATCTAAAATATCCAGATTTCCGTCACTGTTCACGTCTGCTGACTCAATCTGGTCACCAGTAAGTTCAATATTTCCCATGATGGCGTTGATAATAATTATGATATCCTGAATATTTACTATTTCATCCAAGTTAACATCTCCATCCACCGTTGCATTCAAATCCTGCACTGTGAACGGACCGGCGATATCGAAAAAGGCAGTTCCATAGGGTCCGGGATGGAAATCTTGCGAGAAAAGTGTCCAAGATGAACACAGGGTGATGATGAGAGCAGTAACCATCGTTTTCATGTTATTCTCCTAATGAAAGTGGTTGACATTTGACTAAAATAATATGGGTTTATCCAAGTAATTTCCGTTTTTCTTTTAACCTGTCAGCCAGTACCTCCAGGTTTTCATGTCCTAATTGCACGCGTATATTTTCCTTAATAAGTTTCCATTGATCGTGCATGGGGCATGGAACTGAATCGGAACATTCGTCCAAACCGATCACGCACATTTCTTTTTCAGCCGGAGGTCCGTCAATGGCATAAATGATATCGATCACCCGGATATCCCGGGCAGGTTTACTCAGTTTGATACCGCCGTTTCGACCCCTCACCGATTTAATCAGATAGTGTTTTGCCAGGGATTGCACCAATTTCGCCAGAAAATGGCGAGGAATATTGTAATCTTCAGCTATGGTACTAACCATAGTGTTTTCCTCTGACCGGTGTTCGGCCAAATAAATCATCGCCTGAATTGCATACTCGGCAGATTTAGAATATATCAAAGTCTCTCCAATGTGTCATAACCCCAATTTAACGAATTGTACCGGAAGCAAATTTCAATCATATCAGACCGATTCAGAAATTAAGCAAATATGTAAAAGTATTATTACAGATAACCGGAAATACGTAAAGGGATATTTAATCAAATTTAGGGAAAATGGATTTCATAATTCTACTTTAAAAACAGGTCGCATTAATTGGTGAAAATGGATAGCTAAAAAGAATGGTTTCGAAAGGGGATTACTAAACTGGCCGGGAGGCAGAATCGGCGTTAGACTCTGCATCCCGACCAAGGGGAGAATGATTGTACTAATCTATTTCAAACGCCACGAATCTTGAACCACCCTCACGTTTGACGAGCAGTAATATTGAATCACCTGTTTCATATGATTGGAGGGCTTCACGGTAATCTTTTACATTTTCGATTTTATTCTTATCAACTTTTACAATTAAATCCCCTTCTCGAATACCGGCCGTATATGCATTCGAGGAATCCAAAATATCTTTTACCACGATACCATCTGTCTCATCGAGATTCCAGAAAGTGTCGGATTCTACATTCTCAACTTGTAAACCAATTTTATCGTAGCTTTTATCGCTGTACACTCCGGATAATAGTTTATCTTCATCCGGTCGTTTACCAAGTTTGAGTCGGATCTGTTGTTCTTTTTCATCCCGAAGTAGAATGAGTGTGACGCTTTCATTGGGATGTGCACGGCCAACCAGATTCTTTAAATGACTGGCATCTTTGACTTCAATATCGTTGACTTTTAGGATAATATCCTGCTCACTAATTCCATATTTCTCAGCAGGACTGTCTTCCATAACCTGAGAAATGATAGCGCCATTTCGAGTATCCATATTTAATGCACGAGCCATGTTTTCATCGATATCCTGGATCGATACCCCCAGCCACCCACGCGAAACGATGCCGTCCTCAAGAAGATCATCAACGACCCGTTTTACCTGATTGATGGGAATCGCGAACCCAACACCGGCATTCATTTTTGAAAACCCGTCTGTGGCGATGGCAGTGTTTATCCCAACCAGCTCACCGTCCAGATTAAATAAGGCGCCACCGGAATTCCCAGGATTGATGGCCGCATCGTGTTGGATGAAATCTTCGTAGTTTGTTCTAGAAATTACATCGCTTCTTCCGATACCGCTCACAATTCCTGCAGTGACAGTATGGTTTAATTCCAGTCCGAAGGGGCTCCCTATAGCGACGACCCATTCGCCAATACGAAGTTTATCAGAGTCTCCCAATACAACTTCTGATGCCGGAGTATGATTAATTTTTAGAACTGCAATATCTGACAGAGGGTCTTTTCCGATCACTTCCGCTTGAAACTCTCGTTTATCCATCATGATAACTTTGATATCCTCAGCATCTTCCACAACATGGTAATTTGTGACGATAATTCCTTTACCTGCGTTGAAAATAACACCGGATCCCAACCCTTTGCTCTTTGGCATATCAGGCATTTTATATTTAAAGCCTTGATCGAACAAAAACTTATGCGGTGACGAAACTTCTTTTTCAGATACAATGGATACGATGGCGTCGTTGGTTTTGTCTGCCACGTCAATAAATGCTTCACTGAACTCTTTTCTGGATGGGGCTGCCCAGATGAATCCGATGGAAAGTAAAACGAATAACTTTTTGCTCATGTAATTTCTATCCTTAATTTATTTTTAACTGCCTGTTCTATGCAAAAATGATGCACTTGTTCCGGATACAACGAATAATCAGTTATCATTATTTTAAACTTCTTTCTTAAAATATTCGAAGGAATATTAATTCCATGTTTGATAAAAACTTATGTGTTAGATTACTTTGGTTGATATTTTATTTATCATTATTGGAAAAGCTATGAATCAGAATACAATTCAGAAATGGGTGCTCATTTTCGGTCCAGTGATCAGTATCATGATGATATTGTTTATGGATTTGGAACCGGGGCGCCCTGAGGTTACTCGAATGGCTGCCGTGGCCTTGTTAATGGCTATTTGGTGGGTCACCGAAGCTCTCCCATTGGCAGCAACAGCGTTACTCCCGGTGGCATTATTTCCACTATTGGGAATTATGAATGGCAAAACTGTAGCGCCTATTTATTTTAATCACATCATTTTTCTTTTTATCGGTGGGTTCATCATGGCTCTTGCCATGGAAAAATGGGACCTGCACAAACGAATCGCTTTGTTTATTCTATTGCGTTTTAAGCTGAAACCCGCAAACATTTTACTGGGATTCATGATCACCACAGCCTTTCTTTCAATGTGGATTTCCAACACTGCCACAACGATGATGATGGTACCCATTGCGTTAGCAATTATCCTTCAATTAGAAGGACTTTTAGGAAAAGCTTCCGTAAAAAAATACTCGATCGGTATTTTTCTGGGATTGGCGTATAGTGCATCCATTGGTGGAATTGCTACCATTGTGGGTACTCCACCCAATCTGTCATTTGTCCGGATATTTAACATTCTCTTCCCTGGCAGTCCGGAGATCACATTTGCGAACTGGTTTTTCTTTGCTTTCCCCCTGTCAGTTTGTTTTTTAATTATAGTGTGGTTTATTCTTTCACAAATATTTATTTCTAAAAAAATCGTATTCAAAATAGATCCCAAAATTTTTAAAGATCAATACCGTGAATTGGGTCCCATGTCTTCTGAAGAGAAAATTGTGTTAACCGGATTTCTTTGCTTAATTTTTCTATGGCTATTTAGGAGCGACATCCCTTTGGGAGATTTTGTCATCCCCGGATGGTCAAGAATGTTTCCCTATGCATCTTATTTAAATGATGGCACCGTAGCGATCACAATAGCATTGATTCTATTCATTCTTCCCAGCCGAAGTCAAAAAGGTAACAGAATCATGGATTGGGATACGGCATCAAAATTACCGTGGAATATCGTATTGTTATTTGGAGGCGGATTTGCTCTCGCCAGTGGCTTCAAAGAAACCGGATTATCGAATTTGCTTGGCAGTCAGCTAGGTGGGGTTGGCAACCTGCACCCGGTACTTATCGTGGCGGTGATCTGTACATTTGTGACGTTTCTAACGGAACTCACATCGAATACTGCCGCTGCAGAAATGCTGTTACCCATATTGGGTGGATTGGCAATAGCCATTAAAGTGAATCCTCTGTTTCTCATGATTCCAGCGACGCTTTCTTGCTCATTCGCCTTTATGTTACCGGTGGCAACTCCACCGAATGCTATTATTTTTGGTACGAATCGTGTGACTATTATGGACATGGCGAAGACGGGGATCTGGATCAATCTAATTGGTGTGGTATTAATCACATTACTAATATTTTCATTCGGGAATTGGGTATTTGGAATAGATCTAGCCCACATTCCTGATTGGATGATGAAAGGAAATTAAATTTGAAATCATTACAACAATCTGTGTTGATCACCGGCGTATCAACGGGTATTGGCAGGAGTACCGCCGAGTTACTTTGCCAAAAGGGGTATCATGTTATTGGCAGTGTTCGGAAAATTGAAGATGCGTCCCCACTTCAGGTTCAATTTGCTGACTCATTTACACCTGTCGTATTTGATGTGGCAAACGAAAAGGATGTTTTCTCATGTGCCGACGAACTGATGAATCGTATTTCTACACCATTGGTTGGCGTCGTGAACAATGCAGGAATAGCGTTGGGTGGTCCCATCCTTCATTTGGATGTTTCCACTTTTAGAAAACAGTTTGAAATAAATGTAATGGGAGTACTATCGGTGACCAAAGCATTTATGCCATGGTTACAGCGAAGTAGGAAAGCCGGACACCGGACACGCATCATCAATATCAGCTCTGTCAGTGGCAAACGAACGTATCCGTTCATGGGTCCCTACAGCGCATCCAAACACGCCCTTGAAGCCATATCAGACGCTCTCCGTAAAGAACTAATGCTGTATGATATCGGCGTCGTCATTATTGAGCCCGGTCCCATTAACACACCGATTTGGGATAAGGCACCCGATCCGCAGAAGAACATTTTCATCGGATCGGATTATGAGCATTCGCTGAGACGATTCAATAAACTGATCATTCAGAAAGGGAAAACCGGTTTTCCACCAATTGATGTGGCCAAGTTAATACTGAAAGCTCTGGAAGCAAAACGCCCGAAAACAAGATATGTGATCACCCCTAACCGTCTGATTCATTTTACGCTCCCGGGACTTCTGCCTGAAAAATGGGTAGACCGTCTCACTGCGAAAGCGCTACACTTGTTTCCAGCCATAAAAAACAAGATATGATCGCCGATCTTCATCCGTTTTTTGTCCACTTTCCAGTGGCGCTGTATTCAGCCGCACTGGTTATTGAGATCACCAGGTTGTTTAAAAAGGATATCCCCAATTATTTTTCAGTCGCGCTGATTTGTGGTGGTGCTGTGATGGGGTTGATATCCGGTTTATCTGGAGACCTGGCTTCTCGTGAAGCAGAACGCATTGCTGGTATAACCTCAACTCTCAATAACCATGAGTTTGCGGGGAATTTGATGGTCTGGATCGGTCTGATATCCGGTTTTATTCTGCTATTGGTGCAGCTGAAAAACAAAACGATGCCTACTTTACGCTGGATAATTATCTTGGCACTTTTTGCCGGGGTGATTATCACTGCTTTTTGGGGAAGTCAGTTGGTTCAAGAATTCGGTGCCGGAACTGCCATCATTTCAACAGTTCAATGATTTTCCCTATTTCAATCGACGCCATTCGGTTTGTTCGGAATGCCTTTTCGCTATCGAAGGTGGATACTCAACCCAATCATGTAGTTCGAGCTGAATATCCCGGATTGAATGGAGAATATGTCCCTTTAAAGATTATCTATCCAAAAGGAAAAATCCGAAAGATAGTCATTCTCTATCCCGGAGCAACGCCATTTGGCGAAGATCACGAAGAAGCCACTAGTCTGGCGCACGTCATGTCTGGTCTGGGGTTCAAAGTGTACATGCCCCGCATTCCACTGCTGATGCAATTAATCATCTCACCGGAAAATGTGGAATGGATGGCTCATTTCTATCAGTGGGTGTTGACACAGGAGCCAGCGCTCAAGATCCGGATAACTGTTGTTGGGATGAGTTTTGGCGGTGCATTGCTTCTCAAAGCCTGTATGGATTCACGAATGCAATCACCTCACCCTGCCAGTATAATGATTTACAGCACTTTTTTTGATTTCGATTCCTCGATGAATTTTCTGATCACGGGAAAATTTCGACATAACAACAACGAAGTCCATATCAAACCCAATGACTGGGCCGGGATTGTCATCATGCATAATTATCTCCGCCATGTGAACCCAGGATTTGACACAGAAAAAATCAGAGAAAATTTATCTTTCCGAGTAGCCGATGAAATGGATAAAGTTGACGAACATTTCAAAACGTTATCCGATTTCGACCAATCATTCGTGGAAAGTTTGATGACAGCGAACTATAATTCGGATGTGCTCAAAACGATTCAACTGATCCGCGAGACCTGTAGAAAGGAATTGGAGGATCTTTCGCCACGGTTGTGGTGCAGTCAATTCCAGCAGAAAGTATTTATCCTTCATGGCGCCAACGATTCTATGGTACCTTTCACGGAATCGGTTCGATTATCGGAAACCCTTCCTCGAAATATGCTGCACATATCCCACTTGTACGGCCATAAAACAATTGAACGGATGGGTAATATTTGGTTTCTCCTCAAAGAGGCATACGGACTGGTCCGATTTTTATCTCACTTTTTAAATCACAATGAACATTCTAACATTTGAAGGTGGGTTTGATAAAAACCTGTGCTATCTGGTTTGGTGTCAATCCACGAAAGTTGCCGGTATCATCGATCCATCTGTTGAGCCCGATCCGATTTATCATATTATCAATAATGAAGGATTATCGCTTCAAAAAATCATTCTGACTCATTCGCACGGAGATCATACAGTTTACTGTGATCGGATCATTCACCGGTTCCCATCAGCAATCATCCATGGGTTTGAACATCTTGAAAGTCCCGTGCACGATGGAAAGTTTTTGGGTGTTCGCCATAAATCCATCATTGAGTTGGGGAAAATAAAACTCACGGCATTACATACACCCGGGCACTATCCAGATAGTATTTGCTTATGGAATGAACAGGAAGAACATTTGTTCACCGGAGATACCGTTTTTGTCGGAAGAACCGGAAGGGTGATTGGTGAAAAGAGCGATCTGACACAACTTTATCACAGTGTGTATAACATCATAAATCGCTTACCCGAAGATACAATAATTCATCCTGGACATCACTACGGGACTAAAAAAACGACGACAATTGGGGAAAATATCCAGACGTCAACCTTCTTTAATTGTCCAAATTTGAGGGAATTTTCCTCTGTAATGGACAATTTCGAGAAAAACAGGAGGGGATAGCGTGTGGTATTTTGGTGACCAAACAAAATATTTATACATGTATTGAAGATTTCTCTGATAAAATCCTTGACTTTATCGGGGGTAAAGAAATAGAATTAGGCACACAGTATTAACAGAACTTTCAATATTTAACTACAAGGAGAAAAAACTATGGCTGAAAAAGTTGCTCGCGTCGGCGTCAGCAAGGAGAAAGGTTACCTATACTATCTTGGTAAAGATGGTAATGTATGGCGATCTCAAATGGCAACCGGAAAACAAGCCGGTGGTAATGCTTCAAAAGTGGCAGATGCCAATGTGACTCGTGAATCTGGCTTCCTTTATTTTGTTGATAAAGATGGCGATGTTGCACGATCTCAAATGGCCAGAGGACGAAAAAAGTAAGCTGGTATTTGAAATTTGATTGAATGCCCCCATTTTTTGGGGGCATTTTTTTTAAACACCAAAATAGTAAAAAAATTTAGTAATATGCATCGAAGTACTCTATTTTTTATTTACATGACCTGTTTCGCTATGGCACAGGCTGCCACGGTGAATCAAATCAGCATCCATGGAAACGACAAGACTCAAGATTCTATCATTTTACGAGAAATTCATCATCCCATCCCCAGTCAATATAATCCATCACTCGCCGAAGAAGACCGAAACCGAATCTACAATCTAGGGATTTTCTCTTCCGTTGATATCTCGCAGAAAGACTCCAGCTATGTGATTTACGTAATTGAGGGACTACGGTGGATTCCTTTCCCCATTATCGATTATGATGAAGCTAAAGGGAAAGATGGATGGTCGTACGGCATGGGAATGAGGTTGCTTAATTTCCGTGGAATCAATGAAACCATCAATTTGGGATTCTCTTTCGGCGATGTAAATAATTATTTTCTAAATCTACACGATCCATGGATTGCCGGTAACCACATTTCATTTGGGTTCACCACATTTGATCAAACGAATGCCCACGCGGTATATCCCTTTAGATTAACGCAGCAGGATGTATCCGTGAATACCGGCTTTTATATCCGAGAGGTACATAAGTTTGTCGCATACACAGGATATGATCACAGAACCGTCAAATGGGAATCAAACCTAGATGAATTGGAAACCCTCCAATCTGATAAAAGTTTTGATCATCTGTTTTTTGGTTTTATGTACGATTTTGACACTCGGGATATTTATATTGATCCTCGAAAGGGTAACAGGATTGGTTTTGAGGTCAGCCAGAATGTGGGAATTAGTAAGTCAATCGATTTTAACAGTGTCGCAATCTGGATAAACAAATGGGTGTTGCTCAATAACCGCTCAGCGGAACCCGTTCTGTCTTTTAAAACAAAAGCATTCTTTCAATTTTCCGATAAACTCCCTATTTTCAGGCGAATGTATTTAGGAGGAGAGGATTTCGTTCGAGGATACTCCCCGGTCCCCTTGGATAATCCCACAGACGTACAAAATTGGATGGAAAGCCAGAATATTATTTATCAAAACCTGTCGTACCAACAGACACTCTTCCCCCGAACTGATTTTAATGGCATGGAGCTGGGTATAGATTGGCACGTTTTTCTGGATTGGGGGGCAGGCTCCGAGTCACTTGCGGATTTTCGACTCGACCATTGCATTTACGGATATGGCGCTGGATTGATATTTTACGCTTCGGGGCTTGGATCAATTACGGTTGATTTTGGATACAATCCGTTTGAATCAGATACCCATATGCATTTATCAGATTCTAATTAAGTTTTTTTGATCCTTCTCAAGATCATTGCTTTCTCAAACCGATTTTCATTCCCCTCGAGCATTCGTTTAATATTACTCCGATGTGTGTAGATAATAAAGGCAGCCAGGGGAAATGCGAAGTACGCAAAGTACGAATTACTCACAGGTAAAAACAAATTCATTGCGGGGATAGAAACCGCAGCGATCATAGTCCCCAACCCCACATATCCCGTGAGAATCAGATTAATGATCCAAATGATTACGGCGATAAGTAGAATTTTTGGAGCAATCGCCAACAGAACACCAATTGCTGCGCCCCCACCTTTCCCGCCTTTGAATCCAAAATAGATAGGATACACATGGCCAACGACAGCGGCAATCCCGCAGAGGATCATCAGAATATCCGTATTCGCAGTACCCGAGTCGGATATAAACGGAATGGTCATCAGAGCCACATACACAGTTGCGATGAGTCCTTTTGCAATATCGATGAGAATAACACCAAGTGCAAAACCGGCACCTTGTGTTCGAAATGCATTGGTACCCCCTGCATTACCGCTCCCCATTTTTCGGATATCCACGCCTTTGATCTTACCGGCAATGAGACTACCACTGATCGAACCCAGCAGATAACTCAAGATAATTTTTATGATATATCCCATCACTTCTCTTTCATTTCAATTATGGATTGGTTATAGAGCTACCCAATTATTCGGGCAGAACCTCTTGGATCGCGACCGCCAGTGCTCCGGGTCCCACATGGATGCCAAACAATGCGCCCACATCCACCAGATTAACTGATTTCATAGCGGGAACTTTATCAGTTAGTTCTTTCATTAGTTTTTCACCACTGGGCAGGTCATTGCCGTGGGCAACCAATACCCTGTATGATTTCCCTGGTTGGATTTTTTTAAGAACAAAACTGGCCATTTTAGCGTTCAGATTTTTCTTACCAAACCGGATACCCGCAGTTTGGATACTACCTTCTGCATTTATAGTCAGAATTGGGGAAATATTAAACAGGTCGGTAATCCTTTTTTTGGACGAATTAACACGCCCTCCTCTCACTGCATGACTGAGGTCAGGTATGATGGCAAACAACTTCGTTTTAGATTTTGCTTCATCGATAATCTTCAAAATTTCGTCGTGTGACTTTCCAGCCTGTGCGGCTTCTGAAGCTGCCAAAACAATGAGTCCTTGTGCGATGGATACCGTACAGGAATCCACCACCGTAATATGCGAATCAGAAATCCGTTTGGATGCGCTGACCGCAGACTGCCACGTACCGCTGAGCTTATGGGGTAAATGGATCGAAATGATGGATTTGTAATGTGACGAAATATACTGGTATTGCCGCCGAAAATCTCCGGGTGAGGGTTGAGATGTTTGTGGATGATGGGCGGATGTTGCAAGTTTGTGATAAAATTCCTGTGGGGTCATGGATACTTTATCAATGTATCCTTTGTCGCCAAAACTATACCTAACCGGCACCATGTGAACATCCAATTCATCATAATCCGGGAAGTCTGAACCGGAGTCCGTTATAATGGCAACATCTGCTCTTTTCGTATGAGAAATTTCCTGCTGTTTCTGCATGTCATCAACCTTCTGGCCATAGACGGTTCCATATTTATCGCAGATTTGAAAAACTTTTTCGGGTTCGTTGGAATGGATGTGAATCTTGACCTTTGTCTTCGATCCGGCAAATACCAGGCTGTTCCCCATATCCATTAATTCTTTGCGAATGGGCTTATGCTGGATATCCTCACCCTTGATCATGCATTCGGTACAATACTGATAAGTGAGGTCAATCGTTTCTCCAGCACTCTGAATTTTCAAACTAGGGTATTTGCTGTAGTTTTGTACAATATAATCTTTGATGGACCCGGTGCTAATAAAGTCATGGATTCCATTCAACATATCGACGAATCCTTGGGCACCGGCATCTACCACACCCGCTTTTCTCAATACTTCCAATTGGTACATTGTATTAGCGAGGGATTCTTCGGCTTTCTCTAGTCCATTTTCCATGAGGGAGACAAAATCTGTGTTTCCGCTTTCAATCAGATTGATAAGGTGAGTGGAAAAATCGGTCAATACAGAAAGGATGGTTCCCTCTTTAGGTTCTGCCAGGGCTTCGCGAGCATATTTTGCGCCACATTCAATAGCAGCGGAAAATGCGGCGGTATCCATTTTGTGAATATCTGCTGCACCGTCGCACAGTCCTTGGAAAAACTGGGCTAAAATGACTCCTGAATTTCCACGGGCACCATCTAATGCAGAGTCGGCTACCGTCATGAGCATTTTGTCAACATCCGGGTAAACCTGAGATTGTGTTCCTTCCAGGATAGCGTTGAGAGTAAAGGCCATATTGGTCCCGGTATCTCCGTCCGGAACTGGAAAAACATTGATTTTATTGAGGTAATCCTGTCTGGAAACGACTTTGTGAATGCCTGCAACCAAGGCTCTGTGCAATCGCGGTCCATCGAGGTAATTAATTTTCGTTGCCATTTGATTCATAATTTATCCTTACATCCTGTAAAGGTTACGTAATTTTTTAAAAATTGGTCAACTCCTTTTGAGTCGTGTAATCTTCAAAATAATATTGGGTGGTATTTTCAACAAGACCAAACTGAATTAGATGGCTCGTCAATGTTGAATTTTACAAAAGATCGCTCACTTTGATAGTGAATTGACTATATGCTTTGTCCAAACTTCATTTCACAGTGCTCCATGATTGTAATCTTGTTTATCATAAATCGTATTAATTCAGGCACACCGGGAACAACAGCAATAAAATTGCGTTAGCGACCGTGAAGTTTGATTAAAATGACTAAATAATAAACCTTCCTTCTCCTTTGTTGTGGTTAAAACCAGAAGGGATTCTCGCCCGAGAGTCCCTTCTGGTTTTTAAGCCGAAATTTCCTTCTTCAATTCCGAAAAATACTTCAATAAACGAATCGTTTTCAAGCCATCGAACCACCGATTGAACTGCATCGTGAAATGTACGTCTGTGGGAGACGACCTCTGTAAACTGTTCCATACGGATTCAATTTTTTCCTTTTTCAGAAATGAAGATAAATGAAGGTGAATCAGTTCGCTTTCCGATAAAACAGAATCAAGCATCCTGTCCTTCGCTGACTGTCCCAACGACAACCATTCCTTCAATATTTTAAACGCATTATCAGAATAATGTAGCAAAGACATGTCAACGCCGGCTCGCGCCTGTACCATTCGGAAACCGGTACCCAAATACACCCGATTTTCCGGGCGAGCAGAGGGGTGGATCAATACTTCCCGGATCCATCGCACACCGCAGAATTTTGCCAATTCCTGTAAAAAATAAAAATCTTCTGTGGCTTTTTTACGGGACATGCCACCCACAGAAACGTAAGCAGCCGCCGTTGTTACCATCGTTGATCCCACCGCTGGATATCCGAAAATCGAACCTGCATTTTTCATCTTTTCTGCGGTTGTGATGAGAAAATTCTCATAATGGGTAATGGCCTCATCCATCATCTGTTCATCGCTACGTCGATGAAAAAAACCAGCTACCGCTGCTTGCCAATTATTTTCATGATGATCTTCCCAAATGTGCTGAAGATAATTTTTTTCAAATATGCAATCCGCGTCGGTGGAAAGTAGCAGTGTATCCGGTTCGGAATAGGATAATGCAAGGTCGAGCCCGATTTTACGGGCAACACCCACACCGGCAATTTTATCCGGGAAAGCCAATCCGGGAGAAGATGCATCCACCACCCCCAGATCGAACGAGAACCGTGTATTTCTTAAATAAATGAGCGTTGATTCGTTGTTTTTCTGCACCGTTTCATCAGCCGATTCTCCATTGTTTACGATAACGATGACGGCTGTATTTTTCAGCAAGTTCGGAGATTGATGCTGTAACGATTCCAGAGTATCGGGCAGAGAATTGAACTCAGCATAAGCGGGGATCACAATGATTCGGGGGTACGATTTTGTAAATTCAGGCTTAATCGTCCAAGCACCGGGAATAGTTTTCTTCCGCAAATAAGCGCGGAACGAATCAATCAAGGTTTGCCTCTTGCGTTGATCAGCTCTATGGCGGTTTCGAAGTTTCCATAGGGTATCCAGTGGATGACGATCCCACGTTTTTCCATATGGCGGAAAAAGGTCATCTGCCGTTTGGAGAACTGGTGAATCGCTGTATTCAGTTTCTGAAACATGTCATTCCATGATAATTTACCTGCCAGATGCTGCCCGATGAACCGGTACTCCAGCCCGAAATAGTTCAACCGTTCGAAGGTGATACCGGAATCCAAAAGCGCTTTTACTTCTTCGATCATTCCGTTTTCCAGTCGGTGTTTCAGACGAGTTGTAATCCGTTGTTTCACCTCGTCTCGGGGATATGTGACCCCCAGCACCAACGAATTTTGGATCGTAACGGGCGGTTCCAGTTCCACCCCCGAATGGACAGCAATCTCGATGGCACGGATCAACCGTTTACGGTGGATTAGGTCACTGGTGTTGTGATGTTCCGGTTTCAGAGTCAGTAGCTTTTCGCGGAGATCTTCAATGGTGCAGGTTGACAGTTCTGCCCGAAGTGATTCATCCGGGGGGACGGGGCAAAGCTTAAACCCCAGCAAAATAGATTCGATGTACAGACCAGTTCCTCCACACAACACGGGGCACTTCCCCTCATTGAGCAGGGATTGATACTTGGGATAAAAATTTCGCTGAAAATCGAAGACACTGTGGTCCTGCTGGGGGTCTAAAATATCGATGAGATGAAAAGGGATGAACCGATGAGGTAGTTTGTACTCTGTTAAATCTTTACCGGTGCCGATGTCCATTTTGCGGTATACCTGCCGTGAGTCCGCAGAGATGATCTCCGAATCAATGGCATCAGCGATCTGAACTGCCAACTGCGTCTTGCCCGTAGCAGTGGGACCCAGAACGACGATGAGGTCAATAGATGAATTTTGAATTGGTGTCATCGGGACAATTTACAAGTATTTAAAAATGAAACAAATAAACCTAATTTGGTTTCAAATCGTCAAACCAAGTATTTTTCGATGAGTTATCAAATGTTGTATTTATTACTAGAATCCAAGTAATTATAGATGCATTGGAAAAATGGTACTACTAAATCATACCGTATCATTGACAGGATTGATAAATAAGATTATTCACTCGCCCCTCGCCTCTAAAAACCCCATCTCCCGTACATATCCTTTTTCTTAAATTTATTTGAAGGTCGTCTCCCGATTGGAATGATTTCATCTCGGCAGTGACGACTGATCGATTTTAACCGTTAATCTCCAACAAGGATACATTATGCTCATTGCCTGGATTGCTCTGCTGATCTATGTGGCGATTACTCTCGCCATCGGCTGGTACTCGTACACCAAACAGCAGACAGAAGCCGACCACTGGACCGCCGGTCGAAAGTTGAGTCCGTTGTCAGTGGGGTTGTCGCTTTCCGCCGGATTCATGTCCGTGTCGTGGTCCTGTGTGTATGCGGTTCAGTTGTTCTATTGGTACGGCATCGGTGCATTCTGGATCATCACCTTCCCCTGGCTCATCGCCTTGTGGATGATCTATAAGCTCTCCGGGAAATACCATCAATTGACCGCCTTCAGTCAACCAGAAATGGTGGGTGGTCGGTTCGGTTCATCTGCCCGGAAAGCCGTAGCCTTGGCGCTGGCGTTTGTGTTCCTGGTGTGGGGTGGTGCTGAAATTTATGTGGCTGCAAATCTGCTGTCACCGGAACTGGGGATTTCCCTCAATTGGGTGATTGTTATCATCAGTGTGGTGGTGGGTATTTACATGACCTTTGGGGGATTCCGAGCTGTTGTCACCACGGATAAATTGCAATTCGTTTTAGTGGCATTGTACATCTTGTTCGTCGCCGGTCTGGCATGGACAGGCCTATCCCAATCCGGAGGCACGTTACCGGATATTGCAACCACCGGCGCTAAGTCCGGGGTGAGCTGGGTGGCGTTGTTCTCACCGGGTATCATGATCATTCTGTTGACGCTGGTGGCGTACTTACCCGGTTGGATATTCGAAGCAGACCTGTGGCTGCGGGTACAGGCAGCTGAAAGTCCTCGTGCCGCTCGAAAAGGGGTCATCATCGGTGCCGTAAACGGATTTCTCTTTGTAGGGATCATCCCCATGTTCATTGGTATCGCTGCACTGAAATTATATCCTATGACTGCTGGTGCTTTCCCCGCTCATATTGGCTTTGAGGGAGATGCCATTTTCGCTACCCTCGCCGCTGACTACGCCCCGGCCTGGCTGAAGCTCATCCTTACTCTGGGACTGGTGGCCGCCGCCATGAGCACCATCGATACCTGCCTGAATGTAATGGGGTTGAGCATTGCTTATGACTTTTCCCATGACAAACCTATTTCACAAAAAACCGGATTTTCAAAAGCAGTTACCGCTCTTACGGTTGTGGTTGCCATGCTGTTTTCAATGTCCATCAATTCATTGTGGGATATTTTTTATCTGTCTTCGGGTATCCTCACAACCGCGGTGGCGTTCCCGGTAGCCGCCGTGTTCATGAAACATGCAAGCCGTCGGGGGGTGTTCCTGTCGTCGGTCTTCGGGTTTGTGGGAACGGTTGCGGCATACTATGGCGAAACTCGTGGATTCTTGGATCGCATCGAACCGGCGTGGCTCATTGAATCCTATTTGGGATACATCTTGTGGGGACTGGGATTTGCTATCATCGGATACTGGATCGGAAAATGGACAGACACCGAATCGGTAGATTCCCTCAACAATAACAATGGAGAAGAAACCTCATGACCGATACAATCATCACGATCGGTGTACTATTCATCGGATTTATTGCCGGATGGTTTTTGAAAAAGAAGACAGGCAAAGATATTTCTCCGTCGGAGGTGGAATCCCTCAAGGAACAATTGGACGTTTCGAAAAATTCCGGTATTGCTCTCACTACCCGGCTGGAAGAAGCGGAAAAGCGGTTAACAGAAATGGACCAACTGCGCAACGTCTTGAAAGAATCCGAACGGGCAGAGGCCACAGCGAGGACCCGTGTAGATGAGATATCCAAACAGTTAGTGGAAGAAAAAGCGAGACTGCTGGAAATCCGAAAGGAGATGGAAAACGCCTTTAAAGCTCTAGCGGGTGATGTGGTGAAAAGTAATTCCGAAGAGTTCATCAAAATGGCGAACGAAAAATTTAAAACCGTGCTGGATACTACCGAGGAAAAACTCACAGAAAAGAAGAAGCTCATCGATCAGAATCTGGGAGAGATGTCCAAAACGCTGAAGGGATTGAGCGATCAGTCCACCGAACTGAATACACGATTGCAGGAGAACCGCTCGGAAACGCAGAAACTCCGTGAAACGGCAAGCGGTCTGCGGGAAGTACTGTCGTCATCGCAAAAGCGGGGGCAGTGGGGTGAGCGGATGGTGGAGGACATCCTGCAGTTCATCGGTCTGGTAAAAGGTATCAATTATTTGAAACAGTCTAGCGTGGAGTCTGGTGAGAAACCCGACTATACGTTCCTGCTCCCCAAAGAGAAGGTCCTCAATATGGACGTGAAGTTCCCGCTGGCACATTATGAAGAATATGTTGGCGCCACGGACGACCATCATCGGAAAACGGAAAAAGATCATTTTTTGAAGGACGTGAAAAATCACATCAAAGCGGTGGCGGGACGGGCATATGTCAATCCCGGTGAAGGTACATTGGACTATGTAATACTGTTCATCCCCAATGAGTCCATTTACGGTTTCGTGAATATGGAAGACCCGGGACTTATCACCTATGCGCTGGAAAATAAAGTGCTGCTGTGTTCGCCACTCACCCTATATGCAGTGTTATCGCTGATCCATCAAGCCACGAAAAATTTTGCTATGGAAGACAAAGCCACCGAAGTGATGAACCTGGTGAACGAGTTCAGGAAGCAGTGGAAACTCTTTGCAGACATGCTGGATAAAATGGGCAGAAGCCTGGAGACCGCCACAAAAGATTATCAGTCCCTCACCACTACCCGTTCACGGCAGTTGGAAAAACCACTACAGAAAATCGAAGAATTATCTTCCGGTAATCAGACCGATCTATTGGAATCATCCGAATGACCCCGCCGATAATGCTTCCCGAATTTCAAACAGAGCGACTTTTTGCACGTCCGTTGAAAGAATCGGATATCGACGCCATGCATACACTCCACCGGAACTCGAATGTGATGAAGTATATTCACAAGCCGGAAGAAACCATGGAAGAAACGCTTGCCACCTACAAACGGGTCATGGACTATCACGAGAGAAATCTACAATTTGGGCTATGGTCTGTAATTTTAAAGGATGGCACGTATATGGGATGGATCATCCTGAAACATCTGGATAATACCGCCGATGTTGAGATTGGGTATCGGTTTCTCCCTGAATTCTGGGGGAAAGGGTATGCCACCGAAATTGGCCACGGCGTTCGGGATTACGGATTTCAGGAATTGGAACTTCCCACCATTGTGGGTGTCACCCTCCCGGAAAATATCGCTTCCCAACGGGTTCTGGAAAAAATCGGACTCACCTACCGAAAACCAGCCCACTACTACGGGGTGGATGTATCCTTTTATCAGATGGAAAATCCTAGGGAGAGACAAACAACGAGTTGACACGAAATAAAGAAAGAGTTTAACAAGTTAACGAGTTAATAGGTAGACAGGTTGGGGAAGGGGATGAGTGGCAGCAGCAATGGCAGTCTGGCTCGTTTACAATTCTTTATAAAATATTCCCACCCACGACTAACAGTCAAAGACCGATATGGGAGTAGAAGAAGTTTAAAGAGTTGGGAGAGTGTCCGTCGAGACTTGGTCAGGCGGAAGATTGACAGGAAATAAAGAAAGAGTTGAAGAGTGGCAGTAGCAATTAGCAGCTGGCAGTAAGCCTTTCAATAAACCCATGTCCGGAGCTCATGGGCGAGATTCGGGGTAGCATAATTCGACGCTACGCGTTGTAACACCCATCGATACATGTCTTGTTGAGTCCCTTGACTGACTCTGATTATCACTTGTGAAAACATAAGAAGAGAATTGGTTTGAAAGGATTTATCAATCAATATTTTCAAAGATCATGACTTCAGTTTCACCATTTGTTTAAATATTATGATTCACAAATGGCTTTAAGAGAGGCTAATCCTTCCCCGAATGCCTTGCCCATGGCATCTTCGTTATTCATAAAAAGCATGATAAAATTAAAAGGGTAAGGAATTTCTGCCTCGAATCCCCAAGTGACCATGGTTGTTGTCCCTATGGGTAACAATTTGATATAGGTGTTGGTTTCTCTCTCGAAGGGCTCATGAAACATCAATTTGGTATCCAGCCGGTTGGGTGGATCGATATTCGTAATCTCCTGGCTACCTGATCCCATGTCTTTATTCCCTTCCCAGGATTGTTTTGCACCCACAGTTCCGTCAATACCCGTTAAGGTTGAGATCATTTGAGAGTCCATTTGCATCCAAGGACTCCACCTGTCCATCGCCTTGAATGTGGACACGTTCAACCAGACGATTTCTTTTGGTTGATTAATGGTAATGGACTGCTCATACTGGTAATCATTCGACACCAGCAATCCGCCAACCAATAACACAATAACGGCCAAGAATAGGGCCAATCCAATGAATTTGAATAGTGATTTCATACAATCCTTCCTTTCCTATTTACTTTCAATTTTAATCAGATTATTGGTAATAAAACAGGCATAATATTCCTGAATTTCTACTGGTTGTCTCACAGTTACATCGGCATAAAACTAGTTTTAAATACGCGAACTTTTCTTTATCGATTTTCCTACCAGATTGGAATTCTTAATACCGGTATTTTTTGAAATAATCCCATAATTCATTCATGGGCATGGTCAACTGATATCCGATAAATATTGGAATTCCATCTTCTCTGGCGTGTTCGTATTTAAATTGTTCACCGGGATAAACTTCTGTAAAAAAGTCTTTTATCCCTTCGTCAAATCCTACGGTAATAATTACTTCACCTGTAGCTTCACCGTATCCCCACAACCAGAAGCTTCCGTTTTGGCTAATGGCTTTCGGGATGTTGTATTTTTTCGCGTAATAACTAATGGCTCCTGCCTCACCATAATTACTGGCAAATATTGTGCATTTCACCCGATCCGAGTCCGGCAGACTGAAATAAGTGGAGGCGACCGTTGCGGCCATTCCCTCCCACCCCTGCATATCGGCATAGTCCTGGGGGAGTTCGTAGAATTGACCGTCTTCCCATCTTAAAGCTTCCTTAATACCCATGTATTTTGAACCAAACTCGAAATATTTGATAAGACCATCAACCGAAGCCAACGGGAAAGCAATAGGCAGCATGGTCATACTTCCCAGAATCAGAAATCCGGATATAGCTGGTTTTACCCAATTTTTAGACTTCCGATGTGCAAATCCTTCTATGAATACGGAGCCTGCAGCAAACAGCATGGGATATGCAGGCGCAAGGTAATAGATTTTTCCGCTGAGTAGTAACAGTACAGTCAAAATGGAAACGTACATCCAGCCAAGTGGTCGGTAAAGGGAGCCTTCAGGTGATCTGAATAGAAAGAATAATCCCAATAGCCAGATTGGATCTGCATACAAGTTGATTAGCATCTGCACCAGAAGAAATGTGATAGGATTTATGTTAGATAACTGAGTTGCACTCAGTACGCGCATATGTTCAAAGAAGGGCCATCCCTGCGAATGCTGCCAGGCAAGATTGGGCAACCATATTAACACAACGATGAGTGCAGAAATCCACAACCATTTGTTTTTGAATTTTTCACGGTGAGGAGTGAATAACAGACCAACCGCCACGCCAAACCCAAAGAGCAGCATGGAGTACTTATTGAGCATACTTAATCCGGTAACAACACCTAATATAATCCACCATTTTGGCGCATCCGTTTTCAAAATCCTGACGAATGCATAGACACCGAGCACAAAATAAAAAGTCTCAAAAGTAACGGGCATAAAGAACAAGTTGATCCGTAAATAAATTAACGACACCAGATATGCGGTGGCTGCTAAAAATTGGGCGAATCGTTTTCCACCCATTTCATGGGTAATGAGACCGACAAGAAATACCGTAAAAGCCCCGGTGAGCGCTGGGAAAAATCGGACTGCAATGAGACTATTCCCAAATAACCAAAAGGTAAGTTTAGCAAAAACTGCAATGGATGGTGGAACTTCCATAAAGCCCCAGGATAAATGATCTGCCATAGCCATGTATAGAAACTCATCGCGGTGAAATTCAAAATCAGAATGTGTGAGGAAGGGGATCAGAAATTTGACAGCGGACAAATATATGAGTATTGCCGTAGCGCTGAAAAGACTATTTGTTGTCCACCGCCGGGGATTTAATTTTTGTGTAAGAAATTGGTTTCTCATATATGATCCTTCAAATTTATTTTTTGATGGGATATAACATTTAACTCAACAAAACAGTTGTCAAAATACTGATCTGTGGGAATTTGAGGAAGGTGCTCATTCAAAATTATTCTGGGCCTCTATCCGACAGAACAGACAGGAGTCATCCACTTCAGTAATCGTTGGTGTCACCCCAAGTCGTGCCGCCATACGTGTGAAATCATCCGGCCGGAAGGTGGTTGCTCGAAAGCCATCTTTACATACAATTTTACCATTCCCGGTTGCGTTGTGATCGATCTCACCCAGCAATCCGTATTCAGACTGCCGGATGAACCATTCCAAACGAGCATCCCAAATTTTATCAGAGTATCCTGAAAATAAAGCGAACCCCCCAGGTCTGGTGATGCGGATCGCCTCCTGCATTAAAGTCAACGGATTTTCATGAAATGCCGAGAGTCCGTTTTGGATACAAAGAACCACATCAAAAGAATTGTCCTTAAAACCCAATTCAACTGCATTCATTTCGCAAAGGAAAATATTGTGGTAACGAATCAGCAGGGATTTAGCCAATTTCAGATTCTCGACAGAGATATCAATACCTGCCAGCAATTTACAATGATGAGCGAGGTCTTTGAAAATTCGTCCATATCCACAACCCAGTTCCAGCACACGAGAAGTAGGTGGGATAACACTTCGAATATAATCGATCTCGGCTTTCAGATACTGCCGGATGCGCGGTGGGGCAATCTCGTAGCATTTTTCCAATCGTTCTGCAGACAGTTTTTCAGAATAGTAATTCACTTAATCAGTCTGAGTTTGGCGGTGTTTTCCCTTCAGTGGAATTATTAAAAAACCGTTGTGTGGGATATGCAAAGTCGATATTCGGATATTGGCTGAATTCACGCAATATTGCTTCCCATATATCCTGTTCACTCCCGCGTCGTTTTCGAGGTTCTATCAAGTAACGAATCGTGAGTAAAACGCCGCTGTCTTTTACAGTGGTATAAACCGTCGGTGTAAGTACACTTTGATGGAGCAAATATCGTTTGCTGGCTTCTTTTACTCGTTTCTCGGCAGCTTGTGACAAGTGATGGGCATGTTTGTTGGTAATTTCTGCGAGAACTTCTTTTGCTTTTTCCCAGTCGCTTTCAAATGTAAGAAGTACGGGTATCTCATGCCAGATGAATCGAAATCCCTGGCTGTAATTTGCCAAAACCTCTGTGAAGATCAATCCATTAGGGATATGGATAATTCTGCCTGTGCTCTGCTCTGCATCAACCCAATTGCCAATCTCCATCAGGCTGAATTTGAAGATACGAATATCAATGACATCACCTCGAAAATTGCCAATTTGAATTCGATGTCCAACCTCAAAAGGACGCCGCCAGAGTATAAATAACCATCCCGCCAGACCGGTCACCAGATCTTTTAATGCGATGGCTAAACCAGCAGTGATCAATCCAAGGAATGTGGCCACAGGCTGGATACCTGCAAACCACACTCTTGCCACTAAAAATATTCCCAATATTACTGCAACATAAGTGACCGTTTTTTGCCAACGATATCTCAGTTGATTATCTTCTGTCCTTCGCCATATAACACGCAGCACCAACCGACGTAATAGTCCCAGAATCAAAATAATTACAACGGATGATATGAGTTGCCCTTGGAATTCCGGACTGAATCCTGTAAAATTTTCAATCCATGAGCTGATATTCATCATGTTTTTTGATCACCTTTATTGGTTTCTATAATCTTTCCTATTGGGAAATCGATATAAAAGATATTGCCTGTTGGTTCATTTGGGACCGTTCCCACAACGGCACCATGTTCGTCGGCAATGCGCTTTACGATGGCAAGTCCCAAACCTGTGCCCTTACCTTTGCCATTTTCCAATTGTACTTTTCTTTCGAATATTTTACCGCCGAATTGTCTTGGGATCGTCTCTCCCAAATCTTTCACAAAACACCTTAAATGTCGGTCAAATTTTGCAACTCCAAGGATGATTATTTTTCCGGATTTCGCATATTTTACAGCGTTGGACACGTAATTATTGAATATCTCAACAAGAACCGGATGTCCCTCAATAATCACTGGGGATGAGAGAGTATCTTCAACCGTCATGTCATTTGATTCAAGCGCCAGTTTAAAGTTGTCCACGGCCTCCTTCATTAAGCTTGTCACATCGATGGGTTCCATCTCCAACTTTTCACCGATGGCTAATTTAGAAAGTACAGTTGCATTATTGATGACCTTTAAAATATTTTCACTGCTATCCCGGATACCCGTTATCAATTCGTTGTCAGGGGACTCCTGGACCAACAAATCAGACATGCCCTGGATCACACCAACAGGATTTTTAAGATCATGGGTAATGATATCCAGCAAAAGCTCCTTCAATGTATTGGATTCTTCCAACTGTTCTGCCAAAAACCGGTACCGATGTTCAGATTTTTTTATCGCCCGTTCTGCTCTGACGATCTTTGAGATATCCTGCCCCACATAAATATATCCGGAATGTGAGTTGTCAATACCTGACATTTTCGATCTGGAATACAGAACGGGAATTTCATCCCCCGTTTTAGTACGATATGTCACATGTTGATTATTACTAATTTCTACGTTAGGGTCTAAATGCTCCGTGTCTAATATGATATTAATGCTTTCACCGATCAGATCTTCCCGGTTATAACCCAGCATACGTAATGTGGCCTCGTTTACCTCGGTGATTGTTCCATCAGGAGATAGATTTACAACAATCAGTGTATCCGCCATAGACTGAACAATATTTTCGATGAAATCTTTGGATACAGTGGTGGCAAACAGCTGACGGATGGTCTTTTCGCTTACCCTCATCACCACAAAAACAAAAAGCGAACCCAGCAGAAATACGATACCTGCGATCAGGTTGATCAGACTTGCAGGGAAAAATACGGTCAGGATAATCGTGAAAACATATCCGAACTGAAACATCATGATCAGGATATACATAAACTTCCAGGCACCGGCATACTTTCCTTCTTTCAGCAGCTGGAGTAAACGCATGGTTATTGATGAAGCCAACACCATGACAACAATACCGCAAATGAGCAGACATACAGTGATGATTTGTAATAAGGTCAAATGCATTTTCTCTCCAGTTTTAATGTTTTCAGGCTGAAACAGGAGCATTTCAGGTCGCAGGGGATAGGTATCGCATGATTACCGGGAATCATGAATATCAGAATATTTTCCACTATTTTACTTCCCATAAATTAAACGTGACTCCAAACGGATCTTTGATATAACAATCATTCCCTTTTCCCCTCCATCTGATCACTTCGCAACCATGTGCCACCAAATGGTCACGGGCAGCTTCAAGGTCATCCACAAATAATTCCATGACAGGTCCGTGAAGCTGTGAGTCATCAGTGACAAATAATGTAATGGGATCAGCGTTTATTTCAACCATCCCGGGTTCCATAGATTTTTTTGAGAATCCCAAAACCTGGGTATAAAATTCAGCTGCTTTGAACACATCTGTGGATGGAATGGCAATATTTGGACTCATTTTAAATTTCATATCTCATTCTCTATTTTTTAGTCTGGATCATGGTAACCATTGTGTTTAGTCTATCCCCAGAGCGGTCAGATCCAATCGGTTATTGTGAACCGGCGGGCACCAAAAATAACTACCGGTGACGGGCCGGGTAAATCGAAATAGCGCATCGTGAATCCCATCTTCTGCACCTGCCATGCGATTCAGTAATGCTTCAAAAGCGTCAGTGGATTTTCCGAAAGCCACAAAAACCAACCCCTCTTGAGTACTGCTCGCCCAAGGCATCGATCGGCGAAGAACAAAGGCTTCTGGATCGAAATCCTCCTGTGCTGTTCTTTTGACGTGAGCGGATTTTGGAGCATCTTCCAACTCTTCGTTATCCAACTTTCGCCTGCCAATCATATTGTCTTGTTCCTCCAACGGGTAGGACTCGAAACTATTCAGATCATGAATCCATTTCTGAACCGCTACAAAACTAGAGCCATCCAACTTTTCACTTACTCCCTGAACGATGCCAGCCTGAATAGCTTTATCTCCTTCGGGGTTTTCGGTGCCATCTTCGTATCCGGTAAGGTCCAACCCGGATTGGTATTTGAAGGCATCCGTCACATCATTTAATCGAAATCCAGTTGCTAATGCCTGTTGAATTTGATGGGTACGATGGACGAGCTCACCTCGATCCGATCCACGTAACCAACACCACAGGGCAAACGGTGTTGCGGGAATATCAATCCCTGCATGGGAATAAGAAGGAAAGTCATGTAATCCGGGTATCGTTTTACCTAATACTTCGATGAGAGAAGCCCCCAAGCCGATCACTGCTTCTTTCCCAGATGTGATCCTGCGTAATTCAAGGAGTGCCGTTACCGGATCCCCACCGGGTATAAGTGAAAATGTCAGGTATCGAGCGTGTGCGGGGACCG
>ERZ890604.105-NODE-105-length-31195-cov-11.520681_pt1 | contig 31195 bp, 36 predicted proteins | sample MGYA00521097_ERZ890604 | MGnify/ENA primary metagenome ERZ890604 (study PRJEB32303, sample SAMEA104408625) | aquatic metagenome | biome: Brackish water; feature: Chemocline; material: water | place: Baltic Sea | collected 2014-10-26T21:54:00 | depth 120 m ... | reverse complement strand
GCTCCAGTTGCTCCAGTTGCTCCAGTTGCTCCATCTACTCCATCTACTCCATCTACTCCATCTACTCCGTCATCTCCAAATCTTCCTACAACTGTAGACCCTGACCAATTAGCTGAAACAGTAGCCCCTGCTGAGGGGTTTCCAAGAATAGCTCTTTGTGCTCTCCACAGAGCTTTATTAGATGTTGTCATAGCTGGAGCCGCATCAAACCAAGGACTATTAGGTTGATCGAACCCCCAAGAGTTAGTTGGAGCACTAGGAGTAGTACTTGAGTCAGCTGTTACTGCAAATATATATTCAATACCCGCTCCATCTACTCCATCTACTCCGGAAACACCCTGAAGTCCTGTAGTTCCAGTATCTCCTTTTGTAGATTTAGTAAAACTTTGCTGCACCGTTGTAGTAAAGGCGGTTCCATCTGCTCTTTTACCTGTTATAGTATAAATAATAGTGCTATCATTTGTACCATTTGCTACGCCGGAATGATTTCCAACTGTTAAATAGTTTCCGCTATCTGTTTTGGTACCAACTGTTATATTAGTTGCAGCTTCAGTAGTTTTCCAAGTACTATTAGATGTGCCTACCGCATCATATACAAGTTCTGTTCCGCCTTCGTATACTTCTATTCGTGTTCCAGAGTTAGCATAACTACCTACAACTCCAGTTTCGGAAGCATTAAAAACATGGGCTTCATTTGTGCAAATAAAAGTCATTCCATCTATACCACGTACGCCTGTTGCTCCAGGCTTAACCGCAGTTATACTTATACTATCAAAAGATAATTCCGCTGTAGCAGCCGTTGATTCTGCTACCCCAACTCTTAGTGATTTGGGGTCAGTAAAATGACTAGTAGGAATTGCAAAAGTAAAAGTATCTGAAGCATCTGTACCATCTGTATAAGAAGTTTCATCATTTATTCCATCCCCTGTAAATTTGAAATAAGGATCAGTAAAATTCTGTGAACTAGCAGTTAGAGTCATATTACCTGAAGGACTTGGGTTCAGCCCGTCCTTATCATATATAATAGAATAATCATCTACAGTTAATTGAACAACTTTTGCATCCACCCCTGTGGAGCCACTTCCAGAACCATCTTTTAGAAAAGGTATAGTAACTGTTTGAGAATTCTGTAGATCAGTATTATCTTCATCTGACTCTTCTGTAATAGTAACTGTAAAGTCTAAGTCTGTAGCAACAAATACATCTACTTTGTCTAAAGTTCTAACATAAGTTCTCCCACTAGTAGGATTTTGAAAACTTGTATCAGCAGTTTGACTAATTTCTGAATTATCGAAGCCTGCTCCAGTTATTTTAAATTTAGGTTTAGTATATCCCGAGGCTGTTGCAGTAAGTACTAAATTAGTATAAGTAGTAGTAAGCGTAGGGGTAGCATTAAAATTCAATAAAGTTGGAGCAGCTTGTAAAATCGCAATTCGGCTACGAGAATATATGCTAGTATCTACAATTAATAGTGCAGGAGTGATTTTAAATGTACCTGCATCCTTTCTTATTTGATATAGTATAGCATCATAATTAGTATCAAAAGTAAGCCCCTGCTTCTTTATAGCACCAGAAATAGCAGTAGTAAAGTCCCTGTCTATAGTTAAAGAAGTATTTGATGAGACATAAGTTACTTTTGCTGCTTGGGTACTACTAAAATATATTATATCATCTATTTCATATTCCGATAAAAATGCTGTACCAGAGCCTACTACTTCACTAGCTCCAAGGCCAACTGTTACAGTTCCAGTTTTAGTAACAAAAGTACTCTCTGGAGTAGTATCCCCATCTCCTGTGTCATACCAATATCCTATATTCAAATTATTTGAGGTAGAGAATACTGTATCTTCGTATTTAATTAGTCTAAGGGGGTCACTACTATTACTAGCATCAAAAAGTAAGTAATGAGATTTAATATGTCCCTCGTCTACTCCCATCCCTGTAAAAGTTAAAGAAGCTATTGAGTCACAGTCTTGCGAATACCTATCAGCACTTCCCGTTGAGAATGAATGTATATGTAAAGGCGCGCCTGCAGTTGCTACAGACCATCCAGTAGTTTCTTCAGTCTTAAAAACCCCTAAAGAGGTGATAAGACTATTTGTGCTAATAACTCCACCTACAGGTATTCCATAGTGTCGGGGCACTTCTCTTAAGGCAGGATCTTTCACTTCAAAGCTAGTTATAACTTTAGAGGACTTAAATCCTTCATTACTTACAGTTTGTATACCTACTTGGTATTTACCCGCTCCTAATGTTTCTTCAGTCGTAGTAGTGCCTCCAGGCACTACTACAGGAGATTGAGTGCCTGGTACATTATGGTGGATATGATATTCGTTTAAATGTTCATAAACACTACCATCTGCATTAACAGGTGCGCTCCAACTAAGTTTTACTTTTTTATCTGTCATTATATAATCTCACTGGAAAAATTTGTAGGTGCTGGTACAAAAGGGCTAGGGGTTAATATAGTATCTACATAAGGCTGTCCGAAATCTATGTCAATATCATCGAATTTTTCATTATAGTGTTCCACAGCAGTTATCTCATACTTATTCTTACCACCTTCTTTAATACTAAGTATTTTATACATTTTTTTAGATGCAGCAGAAACTTGTCCTGTGCTTGTAACAGTTTCTTTTAATGCCCAAATAGTTTCAGCATTAGGGATAGCTGTAAAAGCAGTAGTAACCGTTAAAGTAGACACATTGCCAGACCCCGTATTGACTACTTGAGTTTCTACATGAGTATAAGGTGCCCAATTAATATGAACTATAACATTACTATCATCCTGTATATTAGATGCAGCTAGTTCAGTAGTATACCCAGGAATTATATCGCTTCTGGTATATACAGTTCCTCCAATAGTTGCAGTGTCTTGAGCTAAGAAAGGCACAGGAGCTTCTAAAAGAAGGCTCAACTCATAAGTACTTCCACTATTAAGTAGAATAGATCTGTCTAAAGGTATCGAAGTAGTGGAACGAGTTGTTCCCGTATTAGAGATCCTTCCACTGTACATTATATCATATCTATCTGCATCCTGTATATTTATAATATCCCCAGGAGTAATAAAAGTACCATTTATTGCAGTTGAAAAACTCACTACTTCTGATTGATTAATTGCTGTCCACAGCTTCCAACGTCCATACCTAGTGGCTTGGCCTATAGAGGTTGCTCCAAAGGCCACCGCTTCTTCTGAAATTATTTTACCTGTTTTTACAATATTTAGTTTATCTTCCACTAACAAGGCTTCTGGAACATAATCATTGTCTGGGTTATTCCAAGTTACTACGACTTGGTTAGACCGTAGCTTAGATCCTGTCCCTTCATAATTAAAGCTACCGTCTATAACGTTGCCTTTTGTAAAATTATATACTGGATCTTTTGCTTGATCTACTACAGGTACTATTGTACCTTCTGACCAATATAGTATGCTTCTAAATGTAGTAGCCATATCTTTAAGTACTTTATAAGAATCAGTAGCTTTTGTTAAATAAATATTGGCTCTAAAACGTGGCTCTAGCCCTCCACTACCATCCGGTACTAGCTCATCACAATATCTAGCAATTCTATAAAGGGAATATTTATCTATATCCGAAGACTTTAACCAAGTCCCTAAACCATACCTAGTATTACTAATAATATCATAAAATACCCAAGCTGGATTATCTGTGTATGTAAGCCTACCCCTAAAGTTTCCATCCCAATCCTGTTCTACAGTAGCATGGATAGCGTCACTAGAAGGTATTCTTTTATGATTCGCGATTCCGTCACCCGCTTCTTCTCTAGTTACATAATTAGAGGGTACTCTAACGAGTCTACCTTTACATAAGTAAGATCGCTTAGGCACAGTATTAAAAGTTTCTGCAGATACAGTTACTTGAGCATATGCTGTCCAAGGGTGTGTCAACCTCTCTTTAGCAATACACACAATACCAGTTAGACTGGAGCTCAAAGATACACTATAGTCATTATCATAAGTACCATTTTGTTGGACGCCTATATCATCTCTAGTAGCTTTGGTGAGCTTTAGTTTGAAATCTGTGAAGGGCTTGAATCTGTCTAAGTTTAGAGTTTCTTGGACGTAAAAAGAATTGCTCTGCTTTCCTACATGATAAAAATATTCTCCGTCTGTCTTATAGTTCTCATAGCTTCCCATTCCAGAACCTTTATTAATAGCTATTTCAATTTTATAAGCCTGTATACCTGGATATGTACTGTCAGTACTAGTACTCTTAGATATTAAGGAGGGATAACTTATTATTAATTTAACTTCATCTATTTGACGAGCAGTAGATGCGCTAAGATTCATATTAGCTGAAGTCTTTTCTATAGCTGTGGCTCCTGTGATAGAGGGCCAAGTAGTTCCTGAATCAGGGTAAATAAAAGCGTTTGCATGAGAAGTAGTGATAGAAGTAGCGCCAGACCCTCCGTATAAATCATTGATAGGTCCTTGAGTTAAAGTGCCTTTTCTAAATTGATATGAAAACCCCTTATATTTAGAAGTATTGCCAATAACACTATTAGTTGAAAAATTAGGGAAAAATTGAGAGTTTGATATATCACAACTAAAAGTGCCTGTGACAACATTTGTTGAAGAAGTTAGTGTAACAACATTATTGCTTATAGTATTAATACTCAGAGCTCCATCCACAGATATTGTGTATTCTCCCGAACTTTTATCTACATAATAACTAGGTAAATTATTACCCGCTGGTACAGCTTTAACTACTGTTGAAGAAACTCGTTCTGTAATGTGTCCAATAAAATAGACTGCATCACCTATTTTTAATGAAACATAGGGCTGATTTTCAGGGCTTATAGTAGTATCTTTTACCATCCAAGTTTCAAAAAAAGAACTAGCTGCTGTAATAGTTATTTCAGCATGAGTAGTAGTAGTATTTCTAGTAGCATTAGCGCCCGATTGAGTAGCTAAACCTAATATTCTTAAATATTTATTCCCATTAGTACTACTTGCAGTAAAATCTGCGAGAGTAGCATTAGTAGAAGTTACATTTGTACTCCCTGCAGTAAAAGCAAAAGAAGCTGGTCCACTAGATAAGGCTTGAGCTGCTTGACTCTCATCTGATACTGGGTTACTATCTAGGTATATAGAAGCGGCTCCTTTACTGAGACCAAAAATGGGGCCCTCTGAAATTATGTCCACACAAGAAATATACTGATTCTTGTTAATTACAGTAGAAGTAGAAACACCTGAAGGGGAGAGATGACTACTCATTAGCCTACCCCCCCGAATAGAAAAGAATTATCATAAGTACCATTAGGCTCAATAAAAACGCCTGGAATATCTGTGGCCCAAATCTGACTTTCTTCATCTACAAGACTTGCAGTAGTAGAGTTATTTACAGCTATAGAAATCGGCTGTCCTGCCACTCTAAGTTCTCCATATAATAAAGGAACTGGATCTCCCTTTATTATTAAATTGGTGTCTCCAGTGTATAGATATCCCTCTTCTTCTTCTGCCTCAGTAGCTGGATCTGGTGCAAGTATGCCTTGTATACCTTGCATACCTAAATTTACTCCTATCGCCATTGTCATGTATTTAGCGGCATTCATTATCTTCATGGCCGTTGTCAGCTTCTCAACACCTCCAACACCAGCCGTTGAACCTGGTATAAGAAAGGATGCAGCGATTAAAGCTATAGCAGAAACTATTTTCATTCCATCGCTTTTAGAGCCTGAAGGGGTGGCTGCGATAGTAACATCTCCCTCCTTTAAAGGAGTAAGTAAATTTTCTTCGTCTATATCTTCCCCCGCAGTTTTAATAGTAAATCCTATATTATCTTCATGACACTGTAATAAGTACTGTTTAAACCCAGGACGATTACAGTCAATACACTTAATTATATCTGAATAAGAAGTTGCGTTCACAGAAAACTCTGCTCCAAACTTCTTTTCTATTTCGCCTACTAAGTATACTTTACGGTTCATATCTATATGCCTTTCTAAAAAATTTCTTCCACATTGGGTATAGGTTTTCTCTACATGAGATTCTATTTTCCATGTGATGATAAAACAAATCGTTATTTAAATAAACTCCGCAGTGATTAGGGGTATCCCCTTCTACTGCAAAAATTAATAAGTCATTTTTCTCTAAATTATCTACAGGATTAAAGCCCCATTCTTTAATGTGCTCTTCCGTCATATAATTTATTCCTGATTTCCACCAGTCTTGTTTATAAGCTCTTGTCTTTTTTAGATCAATATACAGTTCTTTTCTGTAATAATCTCTTACTGCTTCCAAACAATCTGTTACTCCCCACTCGTATTCTCTACCCATTAAAGGAGTATCGGAGTTTTGAGGCTCTAGTTTACAACATTCCATGTCTGGGTAGCTAAAGATATAATAAGGTATGCTTGACGCATTACAATACTTTATATCTGTTTTACTAGGCTTACAAGATGCGTTAATGTGACTATGTACTATTCCTATAATATCGTGAGTATGATGTATATCTATATACTGATCTGGGTCTATACTGAAATCATCTTCATCTTCTGCCACATTATCACAAGGTATCCATTTTAATTTACCCTTTTTTACTCCTAATATACCACATCCTTCTCGGGGGGAGCACCTACCGAAATGTTCATACATATCAGATAGGATTGCAGAACTAATCATCTATACTTCTCGCTCCCTGGAAAACCCCCAAAAGGTAAGGTTTGGGAAGTATCTTTATTAAATGTTGGTACTGCTGTGCTAGCTTTAGGCTGCCACTGGTATCGAGCTTTACAAGAATTTAATATTTTACCACAAACATCTCCTCTTACCCAGTATAGTGAGGCAGTTGTAGGAGTGTTGCCTAAGCCTGTTTTAACTAGTCTCCAAATTGTATCGCCGGATTCTACATACTCATAGTCATCACTATCATAAGTATAAGTAGTTCCAGCAGCATAAGCAGTATAAGTTCTTATTCTAGTCCAATCCACGTTATTAGAAGCAGGGGCAGTACTAGTAGTGGCATTCGCTCGCCATTTGTTGCCAGAGTAACTAATTAAATCATCTTCTGAAGCACTACTAACCCAAGCCGTAAAAACTGTAGCATCAGGTAATATAGGTTCATCATCTATAGTAAAATAAGCCTTGTACTCTGTAGTACCAATTGTTATTTTACTATTTGTTCTCCAAGTACACCCGCCTCTGCCGTTTGCTATTCCTTGGTACTCCCAATTACAATACTTTCCAAGTACAATTCTATTGGGCAGCTTAACACCTTCTAAATCCATAACAGAAGCTAGTTCAAAATTAATAGCTACTTTGTTTTCGCCTGCAATTCTATCAATTATAAACTTTTCAACTGGAAACTCAATAGGAGGATTAGCATCCGCACTTTCTCCGTATAAGTATTTCTTTAACGTTTGTCGTCTAATTACCCTTTTACCAATTAAATCTTTATTAGTTAAATCACCTATTAAACCTCTAAAAGTACTAAGTACATTAGCTACAACTAAAGAAGGGCGAGGGGAAGCTCCATCAGCGTTTCTTTCTATGCCCGTTAATTCTATAGGGATAGCTGTATAAGTTCTTATAGTTGCAGGAGTAGTTAAATCCCTAAATTGTACAGTACTTAAGTCTGACTCAATTCCTGAATGTAGATAAATAGAGCCCGAATCTAGTTCGACTTCTATCAGCTCGACTAGCTCACTGCCAGGTTCTTGGGTTTGTACTGCGTCTATTAATGTTGTCATGCTTCATAAACTCGTCTAAATTTTGCGGAGCAGCTATAAAAGTCTCCATAATCATAAGAAGTGGAGAAATCATCGCATACTACTTTAACAGTGGTTTCACCTGCAGTCAAAGATCCTACATCTGAAGTTTGATTGCTATCAGGAATAGTAAAATTAAATGCAGTAACACCTTTTAAAGAATCAAAATAACCTACAATATCGTCTATCTCTTCTTTAGTTCTAGTGCCAAAAGACACATTAAAAACTTGTTTTATGGAATTAATACCGTCTGGGAGCCTTTGCTCATACCCATCTCCGAAAGTAGCTAAATGAACTTTAGGTTTAGAAGATCTCGATAGCGATTTATCTGGGCGTATAGCCCTACTACCAAATGCTGATGAAGTTGTGAATCCTATAGCCATTATGCTGTCCCGTATTTATTGAGAATTCCGCCAGCTCGTTTCTGGTTTTGTAATTCTTCTTGAACAGCCTTAGCAATTGCTCTTCCAAGTCCGTCACTATCTTGCCCACCCTCTGTTTGAGTCTGTCCATCTGCTGAAACGTTCACAGTTATATTGTTACTCTGTGAGTTATTTCTCATATCTACAGGAATGGCTTTACCGTTTGGTAGAGGAACCACAGCTTCATTATGTCTGCCTTCTCCTATCAAACCAAGTGTAGGACTGTTAACAATTCCTCCATTAGCATACTTGCGAAAGCCTCCTTTAAAGATAGCTCCGTTTGCAGCGGCTGCTGGGGCTCCAAAGGCAGTTGCAATAAGTCCAAATAATCCACCACCTTCACTTCCTCCAGTAAGTAGATCCCCGAACATACCGCCTAGCTTTCCCAACATACTTCCTAAACCTTTAAGAAAGCTACTATCTCCTGAGAAAAAGTCTCCTAATCTGGACAAGAAGGGGCCTTCTCCTGCAAAAAGATTCTCAAAAGAACTAATTACTGGGCCAAATATTGACGCGGTTCTAGTACTGCTCGTGTTTTCATAGTTTCCTTGTTCCTGACCTGCTTCAAGGTTAGACATTTGTGGCCCATCTGAATTTAAAGTAGGGCCTTCAACTTTCTTTCCAAACAATTTTTCCCAGATTCCAGCACCTTTCTCGGAGCTTGCTGCTGAGCCAGGTATGGTAGGCCCTACTGGATTACCTTCAGAGTCAACAGACCCTGGAGCGGCACTTCCTGTCATTTTACTAGGTTGTACTTTCTTAAATGCTTCTACAATCTTATCATGCACTATTTGACCACCTTTAGTTAAAGCACTTAAAGGGCCAGTCTTCATTATGAAATCAGTAAATTGCTCGGATAAAGTATCTGCCACAGACCCTAGTACACCTTCTGCTATTTTTAACATGGTATCTTTAACGCTAGCTTCTTCCCCTTTTATTAAAGCAGATATTCCTTTCGTTAAACCAGTTTCTAAAGATTGATTTGCTGCATCAAATATTTGCATATTTACTTTTAGTCTTCTTTCAGTCTCTTCAGTTATATTCTCTGAAATTTCTAGTTCTGTTTCTAATTGTTGAAGTCTTCTTTGTTGTTGCTCTTCTCCTTCCCACGCCAAGTTACCAGACTTTACAGCAAATTCTGTTATTTTATTTTCAATATTAAGTTTCTCATCAAGAAGGTCTAGTCTTTTATTTTCCTGTTTATCAAGAGTTGCTTCTAATTTAATTCTAGCTCCTACCAGTTTTGTAGTTCCGACTAAAGCTCTGCTTTCTGCTAATGTTTGGTCTAAAGAGCGTTGTTTAGACTCATCTTTCATCCTATCTAATCGATCAAATAATGTAATTTGTCTTATAAGAGCTTCATTTTCTGCATCCCAAGTATCTTTCTCTTCTTGGTTTGCGAATTCAGGAGACATGTTTGGTCTAGGCTCTGACCCTATTCCAGTTGCTCTCTGAAAGCTCGTTTGCAAAACCTCAAGCGCAGCTTCTTGTCTAGTAATTTCTTCATTAAAGACTAGTTTGACTCTATTTCGATATTCATCTAATAAAGTATCTTCCATTCGGCCTTCTGTGCTTCTTTTCTGAACGTCTAATAAAATCTTATCTACTTCTTGTGCGTTATCTGTGGCCATTCTTTGAGCTTGTGATAAGCTTTGATGATATTCATCAGACGCCACCTGACCTGCTGTTATAGCTTTAGTAATCCTTAAAAACATATCTTCAGTGGTTTCTAATCTAGTAATTGCTTCTTCTCCTGCTTTAACAGGGCCTGCTAGCTGAATTTCTTGTCTTTCCCAACTTCTTGCATCTGTTAATTTATTTAACAATGCAAAATATTCTGTAATTGGATTAGTACCTGAAAACTTATTATTCATAAGTTCTTGAGATACTAATAAATCTTTAAAATGTAATCCTAGTTGTGATAAGGCAGGGTCATCAGAAGCGGCCATAAATTCAATTACATTACCTTCTAATATCCTCATGGCTTGACTAGTACTATCAACGATTGGCTTTAGCCGGGCTATTGCTGATTCGGTATCTCTGAGTTGCTCTTCATGAAATTCACCACCGGGCTGGATTTGTTGTAGTGATAACTCTTCTAGCTCCTCCCTATCTTGTCTACCCGACAATTGGCCAGTTGACACCCGTGCCACGCGCCTTCCTGGATCAGCATAGCCACCACGCTGTAACCGTTGAAGTCTTTCTTCTAATACTTCTAACTCATCAACAGCTTCGGAATAACGAGATATAATTATCATCCTTCGACCCCCTGAAAAGGCTGAAGAAGCAGCTGTCCAAGTTGAGAAGAAGTCCGACTCTAATCTATCAATTTCTTCCCTTGCTTCATTTAAAGGAGTTCGTAACATGTCTCCAACAGTCTCTTTCATATTCTCAAATAAAGTCGCTTGTGTACCAACACCTAACTGACCTATTCTATTACTAAGAGCTTCGAAGAAATCGAGCATATTTGAACCATCTTCAATTATTATTTTCTGTATTTCATTAAAATTCTCAAATTCTTCATTTAATGCTGTTACTTTATTTGTTGCATCACTAACCTTCTTTTCAACCTCATCAACAGCTTCCTCGGTCTTAAAAAATTGATAAACCACTGTACCTAAAGTAGCTATAATAGAAACCCAAGAGAGCACACTCATAGCAGCAGCTAAAACTGCTCCTGTTGCTGCAGCGGCACGTGAGATTCCTGCTAAAGCCATTTTCCATGTAGCATATATTCCGTAGCCTGCTTTTTTAATTGACAATCCTGCATTCGCAAACTCAAACTTTACCTTCGCGGCAAATCCTTTAGTTTTATTTTCCATATTAACTAAAGCAGTTTCCCATTGTTTGCCCATTTTGGTAGCGGCATGCCCATTATCCTGTATAGCCTTTCTAACAGCTTTAATATCTTTAACGCTTAGCTTAGTTCCTGCAGCTGCTCTTTTAAAGATTGCTCCTTCCGTTTTGAAGGGATTTCCTCGCTCAGCCGCCGCTGTTACGCCTGCTGTGGCATCAACGGAGTGTCTAGATCTTATTTCTTTTAACTTAGTGAAGGCTTTAAATTTATCTCCTGCTGTTTTATAACTAGCTCCCATCTTATCTGCAGATAAAGCAGCGTTATCTGCCCAAGAAGATAATCCTGTATTTATAAGAGAATTAGCAAACGCAGCCAATATACCAATAGCTAGCGCAGGGACTTTAGTCAAAACTGCAGCTACGGGGCCTGCTACAAAGGCTGCAACTTCTTTTATTGTATTGACAATATCATCAAAAGCTTTACCTAATTTAGTAAATTGATTTCCTTCAGGCTCCATAATTGCCATTATGCGCCCATACTTACTCTCTAACTGACTTAATACTTCTACAGTAACCGCCTGAGATTTTTCAAATTGTGTTAAGTCTTGAGCAGTTTTACCAATAGAAGAAGCATATTTTTCAGACGCATCAGCCAGTCTAAGTATAATACCTAGTTCGTCTAATAGTTCTGGTTCGGCTTTTGTTACGCCTCGAACGAGACGATTGAAAGAGTCTGTAACATCTCTACCTAATATGATAGAGACATCTTTTGCACCTTTACCAAGTTTTACTAATTGATCAGTAGTTAGGCCTGCAGCTATACCGATCGCGGACGCTTGAGAAGCATCGGAAAAAGTAATTTGAGCGTCAGTAGCAGCTATAATATCATTAGTGAGGGATCGAAGTGCAACACCAGTAGCAGAAGCATAAAGTATTTGCCCTTCTTTTAGTTTTTGAAGGTCACCCGCACTTTGCAAGAATCGAAAAGCTGCTCCAATGGCAAAGATATTAGCGGCTAATACAGCATAGGAACCTACAATTCCACCCATGCCTTGTGACATTTTTGAAAAGTTTTTAGACGCACCAGAAGACTGCTTACTTACACCTTTTAGGCCTCGGTTAAAATTATCCGTACCCGCCGCGGCTTTATCAGCCTGGGTGCCTAGATTTTTCATCTCTAGAGCAGTCTTTTGAGTGCCTTTGCCTTTTACACTGACATCGACATTAACTGTACTTTTACTTTTTGCCATTAGCCTTGTATATTATGGGTGTAGTGTTTACCATCACCGCCGGATTTTGCTTTCCTTTTTTCTGCTTCTCTTTTTGCGTCTGCTTGTTCTGCCCTGTAATTAACTAGTGTTCTTTCGTACATCTTCATGAAATACATGGTTTCTTTTGGGTCATCTACTTCCCATATTTCAAATAATTGAGGGCAATGTGACCAGTCTTTACCCATGTAAGTACCAGACATACCTTCCCAAACATCTGATAAAAGGTCAAACACAAAAAATGCCACTTGAACCTCGATCGGAAAATCCGATTGAGATAGCGGCATCTTTGATGGATCAGGCTCTTCCCCTAACTGTTCACAAATCCTGTAATACTTTTCTATGTCTATAGTAGCATTACGCTGATTTATGTATCGAACAAATAGTCCCTGAATTTGCTCTACTTGCTTCCAGTAAAATTTTCAAGATCACCAACTACATCGGTCACCCACGTATCGAAATCATTAGAATTTCTCATGAGTAGCGCTGCATTGTCTTGAGTATGGGGTAAAGTATCGTCTGAATCGTAGTCTGAAACATCCACCAAAAGAAACTCTTCTAAGTATGAAAATTTCAACCCTTCCCAGCCTTTAATTACCGCTTTAGTATATTCTCCAAGAAACTTATCTTCGTCCAAAGACTCTTCTGGCTGATGAGTCTTTCGATTAAATTTTGTGGTTAAACATCTTTTTCGTAGCTTTAGTAGCTCTTCCCTTGCTAAGTAACATATGGATACTGAGAATCCATCACGTCCAGGGAAGTCTATTGATACTGTCTTGCTTGGAGTCATAAGACTCGCTAATGAAACCGGTTCTGCTTTAGGTTTCGTAGTTGCTGATTCTACCATTAGTAATATATTCCTATTTATGTTTGAAAAAGAAGCAGGGGTTTTACCCCCTGCGCGATTCTTTATATATTATATTTCACTTTGACAAAAATGTCAAGATATATTTTTGATTAGGCGTTAGGTGTATCACCTATATACATCATAGATACTTCGTCCGCTAATTCAATCGTACTTGGCAAGGCCATGAAAGTAGTTTCCAAAGTAATAATATCCTCAATAGAGTGAGTAGGAATATCTACGTGACAAGTCGCCATTTTAATCTGCAATCCTGGAGAAGAAGGTGCATCTACTGCACTACCGCCTCCGATCAAGAAAGATAGTGAAAAGTTATTAGATACCTGACTTCTCTGAGCTGTTGAAGTAAGATCTTGGAAAAAGTCCTTACTTGCATTAGTTGTAGCTGTATCTTCTGACAGATAACAAGTCATGCTGCCACCGAAAGAACGAGTACCTGTTACGTGACCAATTGGTATGTTCACTACACCTAACTCTTCTGGTGTCAAGTATTGAACATTATTATTCAGTGTTATATTTCCGCCTGTAAGTGTTAGAGTATATGTATTCTCTAGAGCACCTGCAGGGTCACTGTTTGCTGTAATAAATACTTTAGTCAAGCGATTACGAATAAAGTTATTGGTAGCTTCAGTAGCCTCATAAATAGTTGCTCTTGGGCCTAATAAAGTTAGTACAGTTGCATCCGCAATACTATCTGCTGCACTTAGTACAATAGTATCAGCATCAGTTCTCGCAGAAATATAACTATCTGCTAAGAGTGGTGCCGATGCTGTACCTGCAATTCTTCGTCCTACATCTGCTGCTACGATATCCGTACTGCCCACAGTAAAGTTAACGGTAGTAGAAGAAGTAACAGCTCCGTCCACAGTTACTGTTGAAGAAAATTCAGAAATTGTATCAGCAAATCCTGACCAATTAATCTGTGCAATACCATCAATATCGAAATCAATAGATGCTTCATTTAGTACAACTTTTGCTAATTTATAACAAAGTTTGTTAGCATCACCCAGTTCAAAATACAAGTTAGCACCTGTTGTAGGGCCTAATGTTGATTTATTTGATTGACTGAATAACAGATCCATGTTAGTTCCATCATGCGTAGATTGGTTAGTAAATGCATTACTAGCATAAGTAGCTGGGCCTGAAAATAGTGCCCATAGTGCTTCTTCTACTGCGTGATGATATGCATTAGTATCAGCAGTTGCTGAACCTGATGCTTTGAATGGACGAATGTAAGTGCTGAAAGAAAATTCTACGGGGGCAAGAGAGTCATTAAAAGCTCTTCGTCCTCGACGACTTATTCCTCCGGTACTTTCCATCTCGTTCAAGGTTATTTCCGACACATTCGTAGCCTGAGAAAAGCTAAACCCTTCTAGAACAGGAATCTTCCAAACTGCTGATCCTATCTCTAAAAACATTTGCGAGTCGCGACTAAAATATAGTTGCTGAGCCATTATTATCTCCTTATTTCTTGAAAATGCCTTGGATTAGAACTTTTGCTCTTGTCAAGGATTTTCTAATATCGAACTTCTATAGTAACTTCTCCAACACCTAGAGGTTCAAGTACACCTTCGTCAGTTTCAATACTGAGGATTGTGATTTGTTGAATAGATTGCGAAACCCCTAATTTATCAGTGTATGTTAAACTTGAGTTATCTTCAAGTACTGTTTCCACATCTTCTAATAAAGCGTCTAGCGCATCTACTGCGTCTTCTTCATTTACATAACAACGTAGGGTAACGTTCATGTATCTGTTCTTCATCCCTGCCGTTAAATATTCTCTAGTCTCCGTTCCCGCATTTATATGTATTGCAGGAAATTCGTCTACTTCATCCCAAAACTTTAGTCTTGGTTCTACTTGTTCAGCTAAGTCTATATGGAAGTTTCCAGAACCATCAATTAGCTTTAGTTTAGTTACTAGGGCATTTACGATTCCTTGCCTACGAGTTGTATATGTTCTAGTTCCCATTATTAAACCCTTCTAGTATAAAATCTGTCTAGTGCGAATCGTGCTGCGATTTCTCTTATCGATCTATCTATTAGACCTCTTGGATCATAGTCTGCACTACCTTGATTGCCCCCAGTCTCAAAAGTTTCATACGGGCTTCTTTGATATGTATATCCAATAGATGGAAAGCCTTGAGGAGTCATTGTTATATCTGTAATTCTTGTAGACTGTGCAAAGCGGCCTGTTCGAGACTCTAGTCTAGGGGGCCCCATATTTCCCTCTACTGTTGCGGGTAATTCTTTATTTATTATTCCTATCAAAGCTAAAGGAGCTGCTGCAGCTTTCATTCCACCCATTTTTGCCCTTCTATTGGCTACTACCTTCCCTAATACCGGTAGTACATATTTGGAGCCTTTAGCTGCTGTTACTTTTCTTTTATGCTTCTTCCCTGGGACAGTCTTTGAACTCTTTTTTCTTATTTTATGTTTTACCTTGGTTACCAGCTTTTTAGTGGTTTTATTAGGTTTTAAACCTGCTGCTAGAGCCGCTATTGTGCTTTTTTCAACCATATCATAGAAGCTATCAGAGCCTTCTCTCATTACCCAATATGTTTTACCATTCTTCTTTTCAGCTACTTTACCTAAAGCTGCGTCTATGAGGGCTTGTAGACTAGTTACTTCTCCCTTATCCATCGTAGCTTTATTCATACGAGAAGATTCAAGAGTAACTTGAAGAACTTTTTCCATATCACCTGCATAGCTTTTACTATCTTTAAGTATAAATGAATAAGCGTTCTGCATCTGCTCTAATATTTTTGTTGCAGCGCCTGTGTCATTTCCTGTATAATTCTTAAGAAAATCTGCGGCTGCTAAAGCTCTTTGAGTTCCTACAGCGGAGGCACCTACATGGCCAAAGTCCTCAAAAGAGTCCAAAGTCCTTATTTCTTTAGAACCTGGAGCTACCTTTCCTGACTTAGATCTAACTGCTGAACCTGCTTGTCTATTAAATTTTTTCTGCGCCGGAGTTAAGGCTTCTCCTTCCTTTGCTATAAGATCTTTGCCCCGTCTACTACCACCCTTACCACTTGCCCATTTGTTTATAGCCGCAAGTAAAGCCCTCTGAGGGTTTCGTTTTATATCTTTTATCTTACCAAATACTTTTCCAGCTTTTTTAGTGGAAGATATTATAAAAACAAAATCGTGGGGTGTATTTCGTGACTTGTCAAATTCAACAATCCATTCATTTTTAGCCTCTCCAATCTTGGTTACCTCCCTATGATACTCTTCTAGAAAAGGCCCTACTTCTTTTTTAATTATTTTGCCTAATGCGTCTGTATCTGCATTGGATGCTTTAAACTGTGATATAGAAGTATAACCCTCTCTTCGTGCCATCTCTTCCCAAGCTTGAAGTTCTACGTCTGCTACATTCATAGTAACTGCATGAGGTCTTATATTTGAAAATTCTTTTCGCCAAACATCTGAATCTTTTTTAATTGCAGCAGTTATATCTTTATCAAGTTGTTTGAGGTCTGCTGAGGCCATTAGAAGTTCTTATAAAGGTCTAAGACCCTCTTGATATGATCTGGAAAATCTACATTATCAGACATAGACGAAGTCCCTTTGTTAGACATACTTGCACCTTGCATAGTTCGTCTTTCTTTATATTCGTCTTTTAAGTAATAAGTTATAAGATCCGCAACCGCTAGTTGCAAATCTTTGGGAGTAGTCTCGTACCCTGCTGTATATACAATCTTAACGGCACCAGGCCCTCTAGGCCAGTTCTTGTAGTTAGTGCCAGATGTAGTACGAATTACACTATCTGTATCGCTATCTAAATAATATTCTGTATTAGCTGTAGTAAGGGTCTTATATGGGCTAGAGTAACCTTCTCGCTCTTGTACAGAAACAATGGTATTAACAGGGCTTTCAGTTAATTGGACTAGATAAGTATCCCAATTGATATTAAAAGTTTCTGTCTTATTCGCGGAGTAATAATCTGTAATACTATTACCACAATAGGTTTTTACTAATGGACTCACAGAATTTATAAGCGCATCTATACGTCCGTCCTCCTTCACACTCTGTGAAAGATTTTTTAACGCTTTATATTCGTCTATTGTTATTAAGTCTGCCATAAGTCAATTAGTAAAAACCGGGGGAGAGCCGAAGCCCTCCCCACGAGTTAATATTTAATACACCAAATTACGTTGCGGCGTATCTTACTGCAACTGCTGGCTCATCTGCGCCTGAACCTGCAACTAGCTCTTCAAATCCTCTGGATTGTGAAGCTACAACTGCAGTACGTTGACCCGCTACTTCGTAGTCAGTCTCAATACTTACAGACTTCAGTCGAGGCATCAAGTAGTTGTGTACGTTAACTGCAACTGCTGCTGTGCTGTTAGCAGAACGAGCGATTTGATCACTCACAACTACAGGAGATCCATAGATAGATCCGACCTGACCAACTACCTTCATAGCGATATCATTACCAACTTCAGATATATCTGAGAAGGCTGCGTCTGCGATAAGGTTGAAATACTCTTCAACATTAACAACGTATGCTACGTCATTAGGATTGACTCCGTATTTACCCATTTCAGAACGAGCTGATAGCAAGTTTGCACCAGTAAGTGCACCTGAACCATCAAGAGCTAGAGCAGTTCCGCTCCAGATATCGGCTAGTTCAGTACCTGCGAAGTCAGTACCTGCTCCACCAACTAGACCTGCTTGATTAGCAGTACCCAGTAGAATAGAAGCATCGATAGCGCGGGCATGAGCTCGTGCAAGTGCTGATAGAATCCAAGGAAGGACGTTAACAACAATTTGCTCATCTGTATCATTGGCAATGAATGTACCAGAGATCAAACGATAAGCATTAAGTGTTACACGATTGATGTGATAGTTATTATCGCTCGCACCTCTCTCTTCCAAGAGATTCGCAGCAGTTTCTAGACCAGTAGCGTTCCAGTTTGCATTCTCAGTATCTGGAATGACTGGTAGTACTGTAGCGCCTGACACGACGGCCATCTCTTTGAAAAGGTTAGCAACCTTTTGCTCAAGTCGTACTTCTTCTTCGAAAGTAGAAGATACGCTTGCGTCCAGGCCGATACCAGTTGAGGCGTCATAGGTAACGCCTGCTTTTTGCATGATACCTTGGGCATAGTCAGTATTCCAACCTTTACCAGTAATCTTTCCTAGAACTGAAGCATAGAGAAACTCTTTGCCCCACTTAGAAATGTTACCGTCGCCACGGTCTGCAAAAACTCGCTTAGACTCTTGTAGGCGGGAAATTTCTTCCTTCTTCTCTTCAAGATCTGATTTGTAGGCTTTGAGAACTTCTTCGATCTCAACATCTTTCGCTGCTAGTTTTGCCTCAACATCTTTGACAAGTCTCTCAGCTCCAGTTTCAACCCCTATTCTAATAGCAGTTTTAACTTCCTCTTCTTGTTTTACTTTTTCTGCAGTCGCTGCTTCAACCTTTTCGGCTTCAACCTTTTCTACAGCTTTTTGCTCGGCTTGCTTCATTGCTATATTAGTAGCAGTTTGTTCGGCTACCTGTTTAGCAAAAGCTTCCAAGTCGATTGCGGGAGTATTAGCTTCCGACATTACGATCTCCTCTTGCACGGATTGCTCCGTCTTTACCGGTGTATTACTAGCTATGCTGGATGATCTCTCATCTTCTTTAGCCAGAGACTGACCGGCTAGATCTACACGATTTGTGAAAGTTTTCTTGAAATCTTCATACTCTGCAATAGAGTTAAAAGACTTCGCTAAAGAAAAGGTAGCTGCCTGATTGCAGGGCACGGAAACAACCGAGACCTCAAACAATTCAGCATCCTTTATCATAAGTCCGTCAGTTTCCTCGATATAACCAGCGTCCTTGACTCGGAAACCAACAGAAAATGCTCCAAGAACCCCATCCTTAACTAAGTCACACACACCGTTAGGGGCGGACTTACTAATTTTTGCTTCTAATTCCAGACCTTTGTCTGTAACTTTAATTCCTGTGGCACGACCGATTGGTTGATCGTAGTTATGGTTAAAAAGAATAATAGGATTATTCTTGAAATTAGCCAAACCACCTTTGCTCCAAGCGTCGGGACGGATACTATCTCCAGCCCTATCGAAGTCTGCTGTACTAGCCATTCCTCGTATCATAACGCTACCATCATCCTGCTCTTGGGATTTAAAGGTAGAGGTTAAATTAAAAATTTTATTCATTCGTTTCATTCCGTCCAGTAGTAAGTTTTATGCTGCTCATACTAGGCTTGGGAGGTTTAGGAATTTTTGATTTAGGTAAAACGGGCTTATCTCCAAACAAGTTTCCTTTACCTTTATTTCCAATATCTTTTTGAATATTTGGGTACTCAGAGTTTATGTACTTAAACAACATACTCCAACCACCCATAATTTTCTTTATCTCTTTAATTGAGTAAGGAATATCAGACTGTCTACTATACTCTACAGAAGATTCAAATACTTTCCCCTTCTTAATGTAATAGTCAGACAAAGTTGCTAACATTTTTTTCTTTTGTATACTACTCATCGTTTACTGCCTCTACAGGAGGTACGGAAGCTTCTTCTTCCTGTGCCGGTCTACCACCTTCATCTGGATTTGATGCGCTTCCAGCAATGTTTGCTGGAACTCGCAACTCGTCATTACCTGCAATAGGTTCATAACCTATTGCGTCTCTTGCCTCATTCGGTGTAATAATTCCACCATTTACTAGAGAAGCATAATATGCAGATTGATCTCTCAATTCTGGCTGTAACGCTGGAATGTTCGTTACATCTTCTTCTAGTTGAAATCCGAAAAATCTTTCATATGCAAAGTTTATCTTTCGTACTATAGGTAATATAGTCTCTAAGTAATACAACCTCATATTAGGTCGTATGTTTGCATTATTTCCTGAGTCTAATAGTAGTGGGGGCACTCCAAGAGACTTAAGTATGATTCTCTCATTCTCTGTTATAGAACCTTGAAAATCTAATTCTTTAAAGTTTACATTTGAGATCGAATCTACTTCGAGACCCCCATCTAGGATTAAAGGTCTTCGACCTCCTGCGTCAGGACGGTATCTAGTACTCCAAGACTGAAGCATTCTCTCTTTAATCTTCTCTGACAAAGTATTAGGGCTTTTTAGCACCAAGCCAGGGACTGCCCCATTTTTGAAAAAGTTATCTTGAAACTTTCTCATACTTGTCATCAATTGCATTGTACGCAATGCAGGGCGTAGTCTAGGCACCCCTCGATATATAGAAAAGAACGAATTCTCTTTAATATGAATAATTTCTGACGGCTTATATACAATATCTCTTTGAAACGTGTAACTTTCTATATAAGTAGATTCACTTGCATTAATCGTCATCTTGTCCGATGGAAGATGATATAAGTGAACGCCATCATAGTAGACAAAAATATTGCCATCTAGTATAAAATCTATAACCAAGTTTCTGCGGAATGTGTTTATGTCTTGAAACGGGTTCGGCTCTTGGTTTATTAAAAGGTCAACTTTCGCTCTTTTAATGTTTTTAATAACACTCCTACCTTTAATAGCAGTACCGACTTTTGTTCTGATCTCAGCCGTGTCATCAACTATCATATTGACGCCACGATTTACTATCTCTAATTCTTCGTAAGCTCTCTTGTATTCAGTAATAGGCTCACGGCTACTGGTAGTTTTATGTTCGTAAAACTCCTGAGCGGGATTCAGTTTCTCTTCTACATCCCTTCCTAATAATCTATCATACCAAGCCATGTTTATTTCTCTGTATCTCTACCCAGTTCTTCTGCTTCTTAGCGGTTGCCAGTGAAGGGTCTTTACCGTATATAGAATGAAGCTTTAAATGGTGCGCATGGCATAGCGTAGTTGTATGTTCGTAGAGTTCTGCCGAGTGCTCTTGTATAAACTCATCCCTAAAGTCTAAAACATCTTCAGGCTTCTTTTTATGTGTTTTAACCCATTTATATAGTAAAGGACTCAGGCTATAAAAATGGTGAAAGTCTAATTTAGACATTTCACCACAAATGTAACATTCAGTACCTTTTTTATACTTTGATTTCGCTCTATCTCTGATATATTTTACCAGGTCTCTTTTTAGCTCTATCATTACTTTATTACCAAATTATATCGAAGTTGAGGATTTAAGTCAAATACTTTTTTTGTCATGTGACTCTAAAACCCGCTAGATACAGTTTCGAAAGAATATATCCCATATCTCAAAGCGTCTGCCATATGCGAAGCAAAATTATGTTTAGGCTTCTCTCGCACCAGATTAGGATTTGGATCCCACTGATACTGATCTAGGCACCTTAAGGTATGTTCACATCTCTGGTCCACAATTAAATTACCATTATCAATAATGGAAGCGATATGTCCAATTCCATCGGTCAAAGATTTTTTTGCGTTTATAGTTGATATGTCAAAATTTTGCGCGAAGTCGAAGCGAGTCTGTTGCGCTGCAGAGTCTATATAAATGTAGTCTATATCCCACTTCTTTATTAGCTTCTGTATCTCAGCAGCGTGCTTGTCAGTAGTACGCTCGGCATCAAGGTATTCGTCAAAAACATAAAATTTTTCAGAATCCCAATCATACCCTAATACGCAAAATGCAGTTGGATCTCTATACCCTACGTCCATCCCCGCTATCATATCCATCTTAGATGTATCCATACTTCTTAAGTCTGCGGTACTAGTCTCTGCATTGAATTTCCAAATCTGACCTTCGTAAGTATTAAAGTCAGCTTCGTACTCTTGTCTAAATTCTGCATCACTCATTGTATTTTTAGCTTCATCAATGTCTGATTGACTCATACGAGGATTATCATGGTATGTAGCTCTAATAGATGCCCATTCTGGGAATTGATCGTTATAACCGCGATCATAGAATTCTGCGAACCAATTACTCTTACCACGAGGAGTAGACACGAAAATTGCTTTAGAGTTAGACTTATCTAGTGTAGGGCGTAGTGCTACGTTGAAAGCATCACGTCCGTCTCCAGATAGCGCCGCTTCGTCAAATATGATTAAGTCATATGATCGACCAACCGTAGAATCCACCTGGTTTATAGATCCCATACGAACTGTCGAGCCATTACTTAACTCAATAATTTTATCTTTCGCGTTATCTCGCTTAACTTCCAAATTAAAGTGCTTGATAAGGTTTCTCTGCAAGTCAAAGGAGATTTGGGATAGTGCATAGTTGGGGGAGATGATAAGGATGTTAGAGTTTGGAACTAGTGATACTAGCTGACCGATTATGTTGGCTATATATGTCTTGCCCTGGCGTCGAGATAGGGCAGCACATATAAACCTATACTTAGGATTATTTATCGCATTAATGATAGCGATCTGGGAAGCTAGAGGGGCTATACCTAACATCTCCAGGTAAGGCGCCACAGGTAGTTTCAGAAACCGAGTTTCAGGGTTTAAGTCTAGTATTTCGTCGCAGGTTATATCTTTCCGACTAACTTGTATCGCCATTTATTGATAACACCTAAAATTGTATTTAAATTGATCTGCGGTTCGTATAGAACGATAAGCTATACACGTAGGCACGGGCTCATTAACACTAACTTTGACTTCTGGCATCGCCGCGCAGCTAACAGTGCTACTTGGGCGATCCAGAATTTGAGTATAAACCGAACCATGCTGCTCCCGCTCCGACTATAACTGATATTAATCCAGCTTGCTCCATGGTAGGGGCTTCTAAAGCCATAAACCACATTGAGCTCATATATAATAGATAAATGTAGGTAGTGATGAAAACTCTAGGAAAGATTCTCCAGCTATCAATAGCGGAAGCAAGTGCTTTAACACCTGCATACTTATCCGGGGCCTCTGCGGGTGCAGGACCTGCTAACGCAGCATCCTCCAACTCATCTATCTTCCGTAGTAGAGCTTGGTACTTGTCCAAGTCTACTTGTACTTCATTTCTTGTTGTATCATTCATCTTTTTGCCTTCCTGTGCTTTCTGAAAGCTATAAATCCAAAACAGTATAGGGCGAACCATGCACAGTAGTTTATAAACTTAAAACCGTTTACTTGTATAGCCGCTTCCCTAAATAGTTTGTCACATTCTTTTTGACTCATCTTAATGCCTTTGGTAATCCCATCAGTTTTAAGTAAGCATTCGTTTGCGTAAACGTAATCATGTATAAGGCCTGGTATTAGTAGTAAGCCGATAGGATTTAGTAAAAACCAGAAGGCTCGTGGTATAGAGGCTCCATCAAACTTAAATCCTGCTGGGATAACATATCCTGCCTCATTTATCTTAAAGTGCCAATCTCGGGCTATAATCCATTGTCTACTATTAGTAAGCCAAACCCATATTGCGGTAAAGAACCCACGTCCTTTAGTACGAATAGGCACTGGTTGGATCGTAGGCATTTTGTCATACGTTAGTCTCATTCCTCGTAGTACTCCTCTTCGTCGTCTTCATCAAAGTCATCAGGCTCAACTACTGTTGTACCAGAAATGTAATCTAGTGCAGAAGCCTCGTTATCAAACATTCGCACATCGTGGCCTGGTCTAGTAACATACCATACTCCACGTTTTGAGTGTATTACTGCGTCTTTCATTTAGTTTACCTCGCTATAAAACTTATGGGAACCAATTATTTTGAAATCGGTTGTGGCCCACTTTGGAGAAACTTCTACAGTATGATACCATAGTGCTCCTCCCGTAACATCAACTAGTCCAATGTCGAAAACCCAAATAGCAATTGCTACAGCAGAGTCCCATGACTCTCCAATTATAGGGTTGTCCGAGAGACCGTCACAGTACCAACTAAACTGACATCGGTGTCGTTTCGGAAAGTTACCGATTGTTTCTCCCTGAGTTACTACATCACAAACATCAGAAGGAAAGCGTATATCCTTACTTCTATTCATTACAACTTGAGCCACAGCTACTTTACCGATTAAGGGCTCATTACGTGCTTCGAAATATACATTTAACGCTATACAAAATACAGCAGTTGAAATCACATTAATAGTCTAAAAACTATGCCAGCTAGGAATAGTATAGTAGTAGCTCCACCAGCTCTAATGATACTTTCAATTCTATCAAGCTGCTGTTCCAATTCTACTAGTCTATTGAAATTAGTCCTCCATCGCTCCTCACATTGAGTTTCGTGGCGTGCTTGTTGGATTTCTAAAGATCTCACCCGTTCATCTGAGTTATCCGTTGTCATTTAGTAGCTTCTCCATCAACTTTCCGTAGTTTCCCTGTCCAAACGGTACTCCTTCATTTATTTGTACATTAGTTTGAGATTTAATATTAGTTTGATTTATTTTCTCTAAATCACCCTGAGCTTTTATCTCATCCATCCTCATTTTGTGTGCTTGCTGCAAAAGGTCGGCCAAATCCTTGGTAGAGTATATTCCAGTTTCTTGTGCTTCTTCCAATTTTGACTGAATCATCTCGTCCATTACAGTTGCAATGTTTTGACGGTTACGGTATCCCAAATCTAAATAGACAGTGTCGATGTATCTTTTAACCTCTCGTTTGTTTAAGGTTTCCACAACTTTATGTTCTGCTACTTGTAGGACTTCACAAACAGCTTTGATGTTGCCAAACTGTAAGTAGGAGTTAGCTACGTCTAGCCCTTCAGGAGAGATTATTGTTAATTCTTTAGACATTATCAAAGTATAGCGTGTTGGTGCTGTTAAGTCAAGTATTAATTTTGGTAGTGTGATCATTATTAGGGTATTATAACACCGTTTATATGTTTCTCCTGGCTGTGCATACGGTGGTAATAACACCGTTTATATGATTGTGGTTATTTTGATGTTACACGTGCGGTGGTGCGCGCGCGCGAGAGATGCGAATGAGTCTCATAACCGCCCCTTCTGTTAATGCGATGAAGCGAGAGATAAATACGATGAAGCGAGTCGATAACGCTTGACTTTTTTCAATTCTTCCTGTACAATGTACTTATAAACTGAGAAAAAGGAAGAAAACAATGAAAATCACAAGAACCAATCCCTTCAATGGCGAAATCAGCACTTTGGAAATAGACGTAACCGAAGAGCAATTGGAATCCTATTATGCTGGAGAATTGCTCCAGAATGCATTCCCCAATTTGAGCGCAGGGGACCGAGAGTTTATTAAGACCGGGATCACCGATGAATACTGGGAGGAGATGTTCAAATAAAGCTTGACATTTCCGGAAACATCCTGTACAATGTACTTAATAACTAAGGAAATACAGATGAATAAACTACAAACAAAAAATGCAATATACTATACCAAAAATGGTAGGCGCGTTAATTACTATCAAAGAAAGATAGCTGCTAGGCTTGCTAAAATTGTTGAGGGTTACGCCACAGAAGGATGGATAACTCCAAGCGAATTTATACCAAGGAAAATAAAATGACATTTCTATTTGTTATATCGGTTATGCTAATACTAATGTTTTTAACTAGAGGACAGATTGAATGATTAATATATATAGTTACGCTGCTGATTGTGAGGATAGGGCTGATTATCTGGACTACTTATCCGAGATTTATAATGTACCTTTAGAGGATGTTCAGCTAATTGCTGAGCTATTGGGAGAAGAAGAAGACTTCGATGGGCTCGTCTGTACCCTGCAGGACATGGGGCTTTAGCGACCCCGCCAGCGCCGTACCACAGCGCCGTCCAGTGAATGCGACTCATTCGTATTTGGACCACATCCGCACTGCCCCCGCCCGTAAGTCATTGATTTCATTAGAGTTTTTCTGGGGGGTCAGGTCACACATTAAAGGCACTCAAAACTACTGTATAAATGAACAGGTGAATTGTTACACTTTGTTACAATAAACCTCTTGACTTTTAGGCAGGAATATGGGATAATAGCTTTAATGAATAGGGGATTATATGAGACGAAGCGAGAGAATAACAAGACGAATAGACTTGCTATTTTCTGTGAAACCTGTATAATGTACTTATCAGCTAGGGAATCCCTCCCTAGCAAATTTAGGAAATAAAACTTATGTCAATTAAGAAAAATGAAGTAAACTACACCCCTGAAATGGTGTCTGAAATAGCGGCTATGACCCCTATTAACCTTGAGAAAGCGAAAGAGCTTTCTGTACTTTTAAACCGATCGGTTCGTTCTATCATAGCGAAAACCAAGCGTGAGGGAATAGATTATATTTCCGTAAAACCCGCTGCCAAGCGCGTTAAAGGTTTAACAAAAGTTGAGTTGGTCGCAGCTATCTCAAAAAAGCTCCAAAAGCCTATGGATGGGTTAGAAAAAGCTCCGGCTTTGGTTCTTGGGGAGTTGTTAGCATCTTTATAATTGCTCTTAACTGGATGGGTGCAGCGGCTTTAGCCGTTGCTCCCTTCATCATCACAACAGTAGAAGGTCAGGCTCTAGCAGCAACAGGCTTAATTCTACTGACTAGACAAGCCATAGCAAATAAGTTATGGAATCTGGTCGCCCTTAACCTAATTGGTGTCATCGGATACCTAACAACGCTTCTTGGAGCATTATAAATATGAATAAAATTATTACATCAAAAACTACCATCCAAAAATCTGAATTTCCTTTCGAGAAATATTCTGATAATGGAATCAACTATCTGTGGCAATTACTTAATCCTGAAGTATTGTGCAGCGGCTTGCTAGATTATAGCGTTCTGAAAGATGGTTTCGCAAAACGTACCTATAAGGGTGACAAGGCGGGTGTAGAATCCCGAATTAAAAACACTCTCTATGATATGGAGATAAAAGCCGATATTAATCGAGGCACTTTGAAGGCTAAAATTATTATGACAAAAGCCGGTGATTATAATACTACTCTTTCAGCCGAGCAATATTTTCACTCAAAAAACAAGGCTAGTAAACTTCAGCCTATCTTGCACGCTATAACAAAGGATTGTTGGACAATTGGAATAGACAAAAAAACTCTACTCCCAAAGGTTCAAGTCAATTATCGCAAAACAATTGGCGGCTCATCTGAATTTTTTGTGATGCCAGTAAACCGAGCGCGAGCGCGATTCGCAAATGCTTGGAGAAAATGCAATCTAGCTATTGGGCTAGAAATTGTAAATTGGAAACGCAAGAATGGAATATTTGGAGTACCTGTTGGTGGTTCTGGTAAATGGGATGAAGAACCTAATATTGCATCCCAAGCTAGGAGGGCTAGGACATGAAATATGTAATATTCGATCTGGATGCGACTGTGATTGATTCATCACATCGTCAAATCACAAGAGCTGACGGCTCGCTTGATCTGGCAGCATGGAAGAAAAATTCCACTTATGATGCTGTTATGCGTGATCGCTTGCTTCCACTTGCTAGACATTGGAAAGCATTACAGGAAAAGAAAAATGTTTTCATCGCTGTTTGTACGGCGAGAGTTTTAGCGGAAGCCGATATAGATTATCTGAAATTCAAGGGATTAAAAGCTGATCAAATTATGTCTCGCGCATTTTTTGATCATCGCCCAGATCATTTAATGAAGCGAACAAAAATTCTCGCTTTCATGGCAAAACATAATATCCGCAATCCTAGAAAAATCACTTTTTATGATGACAATCAAAATGTCTTAGGAATGCTTGATGCGTTAGGCGTAACAGCTAGGGATTCAATTAAAATAAATCAGGAATTATCAGCATGAATGATATTCAGAAAATCCAAGCGCAAATCAATACCGCGCTTCAATCCCTATCTACGCCCCTAGCTATTGTGTTAGAGGGCAGAGATGGGGCGGGAAAAACTGGAGCTATTCGGCAAGCAACTGAATACCTACCTTTCAGCAATTACAAAATAATCCATAGTCGAAAGCCTAGCAATTCAGCTATGGCTCAATGGCTTAGATATTGGGCGCATCAATTGCCAGAAAAAGACGGCTCGGTTTTCTTCTTTGATCGCTCATGGTATTCTCGCGCATTATGTCAACGCTTGAACGGTTGGTGTTCTGATAGGCAAATAGATAGCTTTTTGGAAAATGTTGATTCTTGGGAATTGAATCATTCAACAAATTGTCATATCCTTAAATTTTGGCTTTCTATTTCTGCTGAAACACAGAAAGCCCGATTAACTAGCCGAATCGGTTGTCCCTTGCGAGGATGGAAATTTTCAGCTAATGATGCGAACGCATTAAAAACATACGATCAAATGACCGATTACAAAATAGATATGATGAATTGGTCTAATGATTGGATAGAGATTGATTTTAACGATAAGGCGGCGGGTCAATTAGAGATGCTGCAACATATTTTATATTTTGTAAAAGAGGTAAGCTAGAATGATTAAATATCTGGAAACATATTTGGGAAAATGGATTGGATGGAAAAGTTTTTTCTATAACTTTTTCTTAGGCGTTGCTTTCACGTTCGGTGCCGCGCTGGTAGCTATAGCTTTTTATTCTTATGCTCTATTAATATTTCTTTTATAACACGCAGCATATGGTCCTGGTTTTCATAACCAGGATCATATGGCCGCGCCGATTTTTGAGAGGGCGCACTGCAGCTCGAGGTAACGCAAACGAGAAGCATTCGCATTTGGACGCAAATCCGCACTGCGCGCGGCCTGAATGCGAATCATTCGTGTTACCATTTAGATTCGCATTCTCATTTAAATTGCCACCAATTTGGTCATGCGCTCCGCGCCTAAGTGCAAAAGTGAAGTGTTAAAGTGATGCTCCCTGCGCCGAAGTGCAAAAGTGAAGTGTTAAAACGATGTCCTAGGTCCGTGTCAAGTGTTATTTTGACCTTTCCTGCAAATAATGTCAAATTTGCGCCGATTATAGCACACCGCGGCGGGTGTGTCAAGTGTTATTTCGAGCTTTGGTGCAATTAGGGCGATTTGGCTAGGTCTAGCTACATCCCCGCCCCACCCTGGTATTATAACAGAGTCTCAGCGGGTGTGTCAAGAGTTAAATGAAGCCTGGGTTAATCAAATTCGAGAAAATTTTGGCAGATTGAAGCAAATAAGACTTGACAACCCCGCGCTGGCCCCCCGCGAGTTCATTTGTGAAATTAAATGACCACAACCTTAAAATAAAAGTAGACATTCTAGGTGAGTTGTAGTATAATGGTTTTTCAATTAAGAAAAAGCCCTGCCTTTGAGACCAAACGCGAACCGCTCTAGAATGATACTAGAGGCATTCAATAACTCAGTAAAGGACGAGATAAGCTTTTCGAAACCTCTGGAAATGGCCGTAGTTGATGTATGCCATTTCTAGGGTTTTTTTGTGTCTAATGGTGACATGGGTATCGGCAACGACTTTGTTGCAGACTGGTTTACTAATCGTGAAGGGGTTACAGCGTAATGGAGAAGCTTATGACAATGAATTCTGATCTAGAAGAACTTGATACTGGTCTTGAAGACCAAGATCACAGACATGGCGGACCTTACGACAGAGGTAGTGCTGACAGTTACTACTGCCGAGGCTATAGTCCTCATTACTTTGTAGGTAATACTTACGGTTCGGAAAAAGTCGATTTAGCGGATATGACTGCTGATGAAATAACAGCATACACCAAAGGCTTCAATGAAAACGAAGCAGACAGAAACTTCAAAGAATGGTAAGCATCAGGCTTACAAAAATATACGCTCAGTTGGTAGAGCCCTGGACGGGGTCTCAACGAGCCAAAGGGTCTCAACGAGCCAATGTTAATACAATTTCAACATTTCCTCAAATAACAGTTGACATTTTCCAATTAAGGGCGTATAATAGTATCATGAAATTGAGATTTAACAGAAATAAAAGATGGTGGTCTAAAAAAGATCAGTCCAACATTGCCGCAGCAATACGCTACTGCGTGATGCGATATAATATGCAAGATTTTGAGCTAGTAGTCAAACTGGGTAAGAGAAATACATTGTATGATGGATTATCTGATACAACTGGTATTGGTGAGTACAAAATCTGGATATACCCTAACAAACACGAGTTGCAGACTGTGTTTCACGAAATGACTCATATAAAGCAGTTTTATTTTTATGAGCTAGACATGGATGGTTCAGTGCCAAAGTGGATGGGAAAGAAAAACGGCCAGTCCTATAGTAAATGCCCCTGGGAGAAGGAAGCTAATAAAATGGAAAAGGTATTGCTTAAAGAATTTCTTGACTTACAGCTTAATTCATAATATAATGGTTTTTAAATCGAAACATACGGAGAACAAAAATGGCAGTAGCAAATTACACAATTGATCAAGTAGATAGTATCGTAAGTCAGTACAATGATGGAGTCGATGTCACTGACATTGCAAACTCAGTGGGTAAAACCCCTCGTTCAGTTATCGCTAAGCTCTCACGCGAAGGCGTGTATGTAGCGAAGGTAAAGAAAGTCGCAACGGGTGCAACGCTAACCAAGCAAAACATCGTAGACGGCATCAACCTCTCAACTGGTATGAACTTGGATACCCTTGTTAAAGCTAGCAAAGATGATCTCGCTAAGCTCGCTCTTGCTTTGAGAACATAGCCCATGGGCAACGTAGTAAAATTTGAGTGTAGTCCCGCTGCTCTTCGTAGACGTTTAAACGACTTGCAGCGGGTGCTCAACGATCGTAATGAGAGGATAGATTCATTACTAGATCAAGTACATGAGGAAGCCATGCAAGGCAGCACCACTCAATCAATGTACGATGATCTTCTAAAAGAATACATTGAATTATTTGGTATAGATAACGTGAGACTCGAAGATTTAAGCTATTGTAGCTTCTACGAAGACAATATCGAATATGTAAGCGCAGAACACTTTAATGATGATGATTTGGATACATAAATATGTCGAACTACAGCGAAGTTGAAACACAAGAGCTTATAGCTCAGTATATAGACGCTCCCTCTAGAGCCACAGTAGAAGCTATGGCGAAACAGTATAGTAGATCACTAAAGTCTATTATTGGTAAGCTATCCAGAGAAGGTGTATATCAGCGAGAGTCCTACAAGACTAAAACAGGTGATAAGCCTACTACGAAGATTGAACTCGTACATCAAATAGCCGATCATCTTGCAATTGACGTAGAAGAATTATTTGGGCTAGATAAAGCTCCAAAGCAAGCACTAATATATCTACTCGAAGTACTGACTTATGGTAGCTAATAGAATAACAAGACACTAATGAGTTTCCTAACTGACATAAGTTGGTCGCTAGGATAAAGTGTCGACAATTAGGTTTAGTCCTTTTATGTAAACAAGAATAAAGTAATTAGGTTTAGTCCTTTTATG
>ERZ890604.98-NODE-98-length-32835-cov-11.498109_pt1 | contig 32835 bp, 39 predicted proteins | sample MGYA00521097_ERZ890604 | MGnify/ENA primary metagenome ERZ890604 (study PRJEB32303, sample SAMEA104408625) | aquatic metagenome | biome: Brackish water; feature: Chemocline; material: water | place: Baltic Sea | collected 2014-10-26T21:54:00 | depth 120 m ... | reverse complement strand
AAGATATTCTTTTTTTACAAAAATAGGAAATAGTTCGGATAAAAGTCGTTCGCTCATTTTATTTACACCCACAGTCTTCAGATTTAGTTATATCCAGTGTTTGGTCGTCCTCACCAGCCGTGGTGACCGATGTGCCTCGCTGCCATGTTCCTCTAGACTCGGGATTATTGGTCATATCCTTTAGTTCTTCTAGAGCTTCTTTTTCTTTTGGCCAGCCATATTTTTCTCGAATTCGCTTGGTTTGAGCCAAAATCTCTTCTGGAGTATCAAAAATTTCAGCAAGGGTACCCTTGTCGGTGTCAAACGAGTCCGATTTCGGAGCTCCGTCCACATACCTTTTTAAACTCGCCAAAGAAGAGTTTTTTACAGAGTCTTTGACTGCTTTCTTCTCCTCAGAAGAACCTTGTAGCGTACCCATTTTTACGACCTCCCGTAGGTTATTGGCAAATTCATCTTCCAGAATTTCTTTTGCCTTATCTTCATTATACTCAGAGTATGACTCTAATCCTGGTGACATACTTCCTTGAGTAGTGTTGTCCATTGAATAAGTTTCAACCAGCTCTCCTGCCTTAGGTAAATCTTTGTCCGGGTCGAATGCGCCGTAGAACTTATTATAGTTTCCGCCGGTATCGCCCCCATTGGGAACACCCGAACCAGGTCCAGCTTGTTCCTTCTCTAGCTTGATAAGACAACTTCCGTCAATACAGCTACCAGACTCTTTGGAACCATGAGCCTTTAGCAAGTTGAAGTGGGCACCTTGGTTGACTCCCTGTTCACAGACAGTAACTTCCGCCAATTCAAGTTCGGTCACCTTAGTAATTATCTTATCCCTACCCCCTTCCTGCACTAACTCCGACTCTGTGTTAAGGGCGGAACCTGCAATGGAGTAACTCCTAATACGACCCTCTTTAACTTGCTCTTTAACCCTCTCGGCAATTTTAGTATCATTACGCATTTCTGTGATAAAGAATAAGTGGTTTTTATATACACCACTTTTAAAGATTTGACCCGATTTGTTTATATAAGCTGGGAGAGCCCAACCTACCTGAACATCCGAGTGGAGAACCATAGCGTTTCTGGTACGTATATTACCCATGAACTTTCTAAAAGCTTTATCCATTGCGTCCATAGTAATGAGGTGGCCTTCTCTATCGACCACTTCTACGGAGGCAGGACCTCCTACAACCATAGGCTCACCGTTTTCTATGATATTCCCGGCTAGTTTAGCTAATTTAGTATCCTGTGGATAATATCTTGAAAGGGTGAGAATTTCAGCATCTGTGGAAAACCCTGCCTTGTAGAGGCGGGTGTATTCGTCTATAGCACCTGCAATGCTACCTTTAGTCGTCATGCCTCCAGAAGGAGCCCCTTTAGACAGGTTTAGTAAGGCACCAGTTTCAGTGTCAGAGAAGTCGAGAAACTCTGATTTCTTAGTTAGTTTAGAGACATCTGAAAAATCTTCTTCGGCTACTTCATCTTCAGACAACATAGCAGTCAAAGATTTAGAAAAGTATTTGTAGTCTCCCTCTGGGTAAGCTCTGTCAAAGGAACGTTTATCCAGAACAAAGTTCTGGGCAGTAGAAGACAGGAACTGGGAGGCGGCTACAAAACTCCCATCTTCGGGGAATGAAAGAGTCCTTGAGGACAAATCCTTAGATAAATCTAGTACTTCGCTATTCGTAACGGAGAACTTTTTTAGACCTTTGCAAACCCGAAGTAGGGTGAATTCGTTCATTAATCCTCTGGGTTATATAACCCTTTGAAAGTATTCTTTGTAACCAATTTATCCGCCAAACCATACGCTATGGTTTCTGGGGCATTTAGGTAATACTCACGGTCTATATCTTTTATAATATACCGTTCGTCCTTATCTACACCCCACTCCTTCAACAACTCAACTAAAGTTCGCTTTACTTTCTGCATCTCTTTGCTCTGAATCTCTACTTGTTTTGCATCGCCTCTGGTAGTACCAGATGGTAAATGCAGCATGGTATGGGAGTGTGGGTACACATAACGGTGTCCCGGTTCTCCCGCTGCCAAGATCATGGCACCCATACTGTAACAAGCAGAACCTATTGTCCATATTGGGGCTTCTACTGTCTTCATTATATCTATCAGCCGCAGTCCGTCCCTAACTGACCCTCCTGGGGAGTCTATATGTAGCATAATAGGGTTTTTAGAATCCTCTAGACTCATTGCTATCAACGAGTCTCCGGTGTACCCAGGGTTCCAGCTATCAACCCGATCTAAAGGTCCTATAATAGTGCCATAAAGGAACAAGTTCCTACTAGATGCTAATCCTTCATATAATCCCTGAGTTTCATCCTTCTTGATTATCTTACCGGCTACTTTTCTTATTGCTGTGTACATACAGAGTCCTTACTTACTGCTAGTCTTAATCTTAGTGTCCAACTCAACCGTTGCCCTTAGGAGGGAATCTCTATAGTCGTACATTATATCTTCCATCAGTTGCTTGAGTTTTTCTAGCTGCTTACCCTCTGGCATAGCTGATTCTAGTTGGTCCAAGCTTTGCCCCACCATACGGGAGGCTCCCCTCATAATATATTCCTGAAAAGGGGTTACATTGTCTAAAATATTTTGAATCTCTTGTTTACTAGGCACTATCTCTTTCCTCCATACTTATTCTTATGTTTTGAGCCCTGTGGGCTTCCCCCAGAAGAAGATTTCGAGTTTCCTCCAGAGGATGTAGGTTTTCCAGAAGTAGAAGACGAGCCTTTTACGGTAAAAGTTTTTTGTAAGGCATTAAATATAGTCTGAGGCAAACCCATCATTGACGACTCAACTGCCCTTGTAAGGTATCTTGTACCTTTTCGTTCAGGAGCAGTAGTGTAGTAGCCCTTTATGGGAGTTGCTTTCACCTTAGTTCCATCTTTACGTACATAAGCTTGACGAACTGCAGGCTCGACGTAAACTCTACCGCCCCTACTACCTTCTTCTACTTGGGCAGCATACGGAGCTTTATATACAATTTTCCAGCCATCTTTTTTGATGGCCAAACCTCCACTCTTTTTTAGAAATCCTGTTTGTACAGGAACTTTGCGTTGGGAATCATTAAAAACATGCTGCCCATTGACCTGAACTCCCTTTGTGATAGCTTTTAATATTTGTGTTTTAATACGTCTATATGTAGCTCGGTCAACGGACATTAAATTACTCCCTTTGATATTATACTAACGGCTACTCAATAAGACTTGCCCAAATTTCAGGAACGTAGTCATTGAAGGCATGTTGCTCTGTATCATAACGTTCTAGAAATATCGTATCTCTACTAATCATTCCATATTTCGGGTGGAAGAACGTCAGTACATGAGATGCCTTAGAAGCTAAACCGTTCAAGAACGCATATTCATCCGTACCCTTCATACATCCACACATCAAGGCAGTTCCGGTTCCAATATCATGTTCTTCTACGTGGTGATAATGCCCCATAAACATATATTGGAAAGACTTACCTTGAGGCTGTAATGCTTGCCTTAGGGAATGCACCTTCTGTTGCATGGATGAACCACGCATAGCGTCACCGTGGTGGATAAGGACATCCCAGCCAGCTACATCTATTATTTGGTAGAACGTTTTAGGGATGGTAAATTTGATGTTCTTTTGATTCTTACAAAAAGCAGCTACCCATTGGTAGAACAAAAAGTCCCACCCTACGTACTTGTCTTTATAGTAAATTTCTTTTCTTAGTCGCTGATGATTACCTACTACAGCGTCTATTTGAACCTCGTCAAAATGCTCGGATAAGACGATCATGGCCTGGGCAGTCATATAGGCTCCCCTAGCCATAGTCATAACAATATTATCCAAGTTGCTCCTGACTAATTCTTCGTGGATTTCTCCTGACACCATGTCTCCGAGCATTGGGACTTTGAGGACGGGGATACTCGCATACTCTCTCCGTAGAGAAACTAAATCCAGAACTTGGTGAGTCCAACCGTGGAGGCGGCGACTAAAGATTTCAAAGTTATATTCATTCATTCCACCCATTTGATCGGAGTCTATGCCCTCCCCTATGTGCAAATCAGTTAGGGGGGCAACAGCCACTATTGGACTTTCAGACTTAGTTTTTGGCTTGGAGTACGTCTTAACCTCTACGGGAGGTAAGGCTTGCGTAGTATTCTGAATTACTTCCACGATATTTTCGTGGGACAGTTGCTTATTAACTAAATCGCTAACACGCCTTTTAAAATGGCTGCGCTCTAATTTAGCCCTAGTAGTGGATACCTCATCTCTAAGTAGTCCATCTTCTCCGTGAAGTTCCATTATTTGGACTTCTCTAAGGAGAGAAAGAACCCATCTTCGGATGGTAGATCGGTGTCGCCGTTCTCCAAAATTTTCTTCGTACTGTCTAGCTATTTCTGTCCAATTGGGGTCACTAACGCTTGCTTGCTCTAGTAACCACTCTTTCTTTTCCTGCTCTAATATTAGCAATAACTTACTCCTCTACTGGTTCTTCAAATACTACTTCATTCTGCTCATGCTTACCCTGACGAACTTGGTTTAACCAGTTATGGTTATCTGGGTCGTACTCCGTCAAATCTATGATTTCCATTATCCCTCCTATCGCTGGTCGCTGTAAGATACATATTGAACTGTAGATTCAAAACCTTGGTCTGGTGTGTGTACGACGAACTCAAACTCTGATGAGGGCATTTTGTCCATCATAGACATAACAATATCTCTTACATCAAATTTCCTAGATACAACAGTGTCTCCAAATCCGTTTGCTGTACTGGGGTCAGCAGTCCATGAGGAGAGAGGAAGGTCTTTCATACCTACCCGTTGTCCTGCTTTTACGCCAGCCTGTCCACCTGTTTTGACTCCTCTGTACAACTCAAGTTCCTTTATACCCCGCTCCTCAAAGCTGCGCTGTGTGTTGGCGTAGGTATCCCGTAGGTACTCCGTGGCTTGCTTTCGAGCTCTATCTCCATGAACCTCATCATCTGTCAACATATCTGTTCTGAAGTGCTTTGCCATCTTATCTATGCGGCTCTTATCACTAGAGAATATATCAGAAGCAGCGTATTGTAGAGCAACAGCGTGTCCCTCTAAGGAATTACTAATCCAGGCCTCTCCATACTGCTCGTCATCTGAATCAGTTACCCACTGTGAAGCGAATTTGTCATCCCACTCCTCCGAATCCATACCTATCGCCTTCAGAGTTCTTTCTCCATAACCATTACCTTCTGAATCTATCTCATAGTTCATAAGTCTATCCCACTCCGTAGTGCCTCCCGGTACTCTATCTGGATGCCGTGAGGGAGTGTCTAATCCTTCATACTTGAGGTCATCCGTAGTCTTAGGTCTGTCTGATGAGTCTAATTCAGCCATACCTGGGGATACTTCAGCATCATAAAACTTGCCCCCGGAGGGTCCAGTTTCTACCTTGACCCCTTCTGGGGAAGGTTCTCCGGGTTTTATATATACCCTATCTTTTTCTAACCTAGCTTCTTCTGAGGGTTCTTGTTTGAACAAAGTACCATTACTCTTTACTAGGTAAACTCCGTCAGCTGTGAGTACTGTTTTATCTCCATTATCTTCGGTATTGACAACAACAGATTTTTTAAACTTTTTTAAAACCGCATCCTGAGGGTTCTCAAGGGATTCTAGATTCTTATTTTGGAAATCCCCCATAAAATATTCCACAATGGGTGCCCATACACCTAAATTGTAATAACGAGAGTCTTCCAACCTTACCCAAGCAAAGTCGGTATGCTCTTCGCTTATTAGAGGCTTAGGAGCCTCCACAGGAATATACGAAACTAGGAATAAAGCTAGTTTATGCCCTATATCAGTATCTACTTCCGCACCCATCACTAAAAAAGCATCATTTAGCTTTAGTCCCGTTTCTTCTTCAACTTCTCTTAGAGCTCCCTCTTCAGGAGTCTCATCTTCACGGATGTGACCACCCGGCAAGTCCCACCAGTCAGAATGTTTATCTTTTAGTATTAAAAGCTTACCCGATTCATCTCGGATTAGTACTTTTGCCGTAATCTGTAAATCTACCATTTCAGACTTTTGGAAAAGTTCTTCCCAGTTTAAAATAGCGTCATGCTGTAAAGGAATCTCTGGGGGACTAATTACCCGGTTATTGTTATTCCTACCTATATCCGCATGTCGGGTGTACTTATCATTGTCTCCGCTAGGGGAGGACTGCCCTAATGCGGTATTTCGCATGTCTGTAGCCTTAGCTAACTTTTCGGACTCCTTTATGGCAAAGTCTAGAAGTTCTCCGGCAAAACGTTCGACGGGTCCTTTAGTTACCTTTTTCTTAGACTTCTTTTTCTTGCTCCCCCCACCATAAGTGGGAACAAATCCAGAGGACTCTACGGTAGAAACAGTTCCTGAGAACCCGCCTCCACCATCACCACCACCACCGCCACCATCGCCTCCCCCCTCTTTACGAAGAAAGGCTTTTAGCTGCTCTAGTTTAGAGATCATCAAGGCCGTCCAAATCTAACTTATCTGGTTGGTATATAGCGTTCATGTGTTTATTTTTCGCTCGGTCTTCTGGAGGCTTGGGGAAATGAGCTGTCTCAATGCCCATTAAATCTCCGCCCTTATTAAAGGTAGCGACATAATCCGAACCACTAGACTTGAACCACATTTTACCCATGTCTGTAGTTACATCTAAAATAGCTGGGATATGTCCTTTATCTATAATTTGCTTTACCATAGTTTTTGAACCCTTATAGTTAGTAGCAAAGGCGTTTTGGATACTAGGCTGCATGGTAGGAGTTCCAGAATCTTGTTGTCCTGTTTGATTCCTAGCTCCGCCACCTATACCAGGTTGACCTTGAGCAACAGGAGCTTCTGTCATACCTTGTTCGGCATCTCCCATTCCGTCGGGCATCCCCTCTGGAGACATACCCATGCCTTCCATTCCGCCTTCGCCGCCGCCTTCCATCTGCTGCTGCTGCATTTCCATCTGTTCTTTTGGTCCCATTCCCTTACCGGAAATTTCAAAGTCCAAATTCATTATTCCAGAATCCATAGACTTCAATTTTACGTCATATCCGTCTTGTAGGAGTTGGCTGGCAACCATTACTTTTTGTTGCACAAACTGTAGTTGGGTAGCTTCAGCTTTTTCTTCAGGAGTCCGTAGTTCTAGAGTCCAGTCGGTAATACCGAACATCTCTAGGATGATAGGGAATACTTTTTCGTGGAAGATTCTCTGGTCACCTTCTACTACCCGACTCATTACCACAAGTTGCTGTGTTTGAGTAGATAGTCCCCCAAAGCCCTCTGGTGCGCCCTGCCAAGCAGGAGTTACACCCCACATAGCTGCAATACGTTCTCTAATTTCTTGTCGAACAGGGAGATAATCCATCTCTTGCAGGTTATGGAACAACCGAATCATGTCAACTTTTCCACGCTGGGATTCGTTGCTGACTGCGATCATCGGAATATATTCTGGGTTCTGCCTAATTTCCTGCTCTACCCGCTCTCTTTCAGCACGTAGACTGTCAGGGTCGTCCGTAGATATCAAAATCATAGACGCTGGCATTTTACGCTCAAAGAAGTAACGGTATAGAGTTTTATCCATACCAATAATGGTAAGAACCTTGTCAAATAGCGTTAGAACCGGCGACCACCCATATGTTCGGGTAGGCATAAATTTGGATACGTGGAGAACTTCGGAATCTAGTAGATATACCTCTTTACCACGATATCGGTAGGTAAACATAGCTGGAACTAGTTTTTTACCGCAAGAATCACAGAAATCTGGGTTCTCTGAGGCGGAACCATCCCTATGGATATAACATACGAAATGTATAGCCTTAGGAACGCCTGTAGCCTTATCTAGATCATATTCTATCAACGCCGGATTCAGACGCTCGACAGAAATAACCTTTGAACGAACCTTATCGCCGTAATCTTTATATTCTTTCGCAAAGTAAATAAACCCGTCGTCCAGCGTGTTGACATCCCACCAGAATTCTCGTAAAACATCTTCTAGACTCTGGTCAAAAACGTTACAGTCTTTGATGAAAGCCTTCAGTTTTGCGTACTGTTCGGGATCTGGCTCTACTAAGGTTTCACTACTTCCCTGAAAGGAACATCCTTCCTTAGTACATCCTTCGGGTTTGTTCTTATACTCAGTACCGCAACTACTACACCTCACTACAAATGCAGGCAACCAAGATACTCCTCTGCGGAATACCTCAGAGATGATGTGGTTAACTGGTGACCTGACCTCCTCAACAGACTGAGAAATCTGTTGGATGTCCTGGATCATATGCTGCCTAAAGGCAGCTTGTTGCTGCACCCAGACGTTTACAACCTGATCTACACCAAAGGTAGGGTTACGATACGTTTCCCCATCACCACTTTTATTTATGAGGGCTTGTTGACCTACTGTATTTAGTAGGCTACTCAGCTCATATTCTTTTGAGGCTAACGATGCTGCTTCTGGAGCAAAATCGTTAAGTGTTAATCGTCCTACCATTTACTACCTTGTCCAGCTGACTCTGGCCTGTGATTTGCGTTAGTGCCTGTATTGCCGCTATAGCCACTTGTGATTGGTCTGATAGGGGGTCTTTAGCTACTTGAGGCACTCGTGTATTTATAGTTTCGGTAATTGTCTGAGCCTTCTGAATCTCTTCGAAATCTTTATAGAGATCCTTAAGATTCCTAATATCTTCCGTCCGATTCAATTCTAACTGCTCTTCAAGAGTAGCTACTGTAGTCTCAGCAATCGTTAGTTTTTCCTGAACCTCCGCAAACTCCTCTTCGGAAACTCCTCCGAACATATGCTCAAGCAGGTTCAGTGACTCTGCTGCCCTCACTACTTCAATCATAGCCGACATGGGCAATAGTGTCATGGCTGGATGGTTGTCTGCAATCTCATCAGTTGCTTGGAGTTTTTCTAGGTCTTTACTCCATGTATCTAGTACTCTCCAAGAATGGCTAACCTCATCGTACTTTACTGCAAACTGTTGCGCTCTCTGTCTAAGCTGCTCTCCTGCTGGCATAATAGCCTCCTTATCTAATCGGACAAACCCCGGATTCACACGCCTCATCTAGAAGTTCTGTCTCTGTTTCACGAGTTTCATACTTATAAAGTAGGGATGGATCAAAGTTTTTAAATCTGGCACTAATATTATTATACTCCTCTTCAGTAATTTCCTCATAGGGAGCTAACTCATAAGTGCCCCCATCATGAGCCAGAAAAGAAGCACCCATCCATTTATCCCAATTTTTCCATGATAATTCTTTAGCCAAATCCCATTCATCATTCTTGACAGTCATGGTTATAGACGTATTGTGGTCAGTATAGTGTTCTTGAAATTGGAAGTAAGTATCCATCTGGTCAGATAGAGATACATCATTCTTAGTTTGGGTACTGTTAGTCTTTACTGGGAAGTCAATAACTAAGGTTCTTGCATTGTTCACCTGCTCTTCCAACGAAGCTCCGGGTGTGCCCACTTCTGGCGATATCGGCCAGCCTAGTTCTCTGACAACCTGAACTAGTGGGTCAATAGAGCTTATACGCATCCTACGTATGTAGTAGGGACTATGAGACATGTGAATTCCCGGTGACACGCCCCCAGCTACCAAGCTAAGAGTGCCTTCAGGCTTTACAGTCGTTACTAAGAGGGGGGCGTTGACCCGCAGTTCGGCTGCGTAGCGTTCGGACTCCGTATTAGCAGCAGTTCTTAATGCCCTAAGAACGTAGTCTTCAAACTCTTTAAGAGTATATTCATTGTAATAAGTGTCTGAAGAGCTACGGAAGTTGCGGGCTACGACCGAGAAAGTATCTTTAACTCCTGTTAGGGATGTTCCAAGTAGTCGGTCACGCTGTTGAACCTTATTCCATTCGGGCAATTCTAGGTCTACTAGAGTCATGCGTAAGCCTGCCCGAGCAGACAGTTTCTGTGCTTCTTCCAAGCCTGAAATGTCTAGAGAGCCATCGTAATTAATAAAAGCAGTCATATTAACCGTTGTGAGGTTACAAACTCCATGACTGTCCAAGAGTATTTCACCACAAGGGTTAGTTCCAACTGCGTTAGGCCTACGACGAGCTGCTTCTTCCTCATTAAAGAATCCAGGCTCTCCCTCGTAGCGCATCAGGTCAAAAACCATATCCAAGTAGGCTTTGTCAGGTTTAGCAGAAAAGGCTATCGAATTGTTAGACATTCGCCTGTGATCTAAGCCAATTCTGGAATTTTGCCCTTTTTCTAACGTCAGGGTGTCCCACCAGTCAGGTTTTTTACCTATGGCTTCTAGCTGGCTACCAAGTCTTTCGTGGGCTTTAAATTGTTCATCAGTCCATAATCCGTTTATGGCGTATTTTGCCAGTAATGTTTCATAATCTGCTGGACCCATCAAGAAGATTTCCGCAGTTCGACGAACGCCACCTACCACTACATTATTACCTATCAGATTACCCATATCCAAAATATGGATAGGGCGAACTTGGTAATAACCACCATATACCCTCTGTAGAGGGTCTAGGGAGGGGTCAATTTTATTAGTTAGTACGTTATGGAACCCTTCAAACATTTCCATCAAGGGTTCTGGTCCAGAAGCGGTTCCGCCAAAGGTTTTGAGTCGTTCCCCTCGGGGACGGATAGAGTTGTAATCAAATTTAATAGTCTTGATATGCTCGTACTCATGCTTAGTTAGGATATCTAAAAAGAGTCGTAGGGCTTCCACCCAGCCTTCTTTAGAATCGCCAATATAAACCTTAGCGTATCCCTGCTCTAAATCTATCCATTTAGTGTTTTCCAAACGCTTCTCTGGCGAAGAGGGTTCATATTCGTCGTGAAGTACTTCAATATTAGCTCGGATAGGGGGAAGATCAGCAGCCATTTCTGGCGTACACTTAAACCCTACGCCGGTTCCTACTAGCAATAGATAAAATAAATCTGCTAGGTCATTCCACTCTTTAATAGCCGTAAAAGAGCAGTTATAGTTTGCAAGAGGATACTTTTCTGCTACGTGGTTTTCACCACCACCAATCCAGAGTGTTCTGCCACTAACAAATTGTTTAGTATTGTACATAGAGTCAAAAAGTGACTCAGCCTCTTTAGTTAGAGCAGGAAGATCAGGTGTATAGCCTATCTTCTTTAAGTGGTTAAACGCCAAGCCCACATTATACTCAATTGCCCTCTGACAAGCCTCTAGCCATGTCTCTCTACGCCCTAATTTATTAGAAAATCTTGAATACGTTCGATAAAATACGAACATACCCATGGGATTCAGGGGAGATTCGGAATTTATATATTTTTCTAAGAATTCAGGAGATAACTTAACAGGTGTGTGGGCAGAGTGATCGTGTTCTGGGGTTAGGGTTTTATTGGGTGTTCGGGTTATAGCAGAGGTCGTCACTGGGGGTTCTCCTAAATGGATTCTTTACCATACATTTCAACGGATTTAGCGTAAATGTCGCCCAGCGCAGATAAGAGCTCTTCGTCTATAGGCATGTCATTATTATACGCTGGGTGATCCCCCACTGGCTTACCTTCCGTGTCCAATTTACCACTAAAAACTTGAGCATCTCCGACTCCTGTATAAGAGGAGGGTCCATCTAGCTTATCTGCCGCTAAACAGGCTAATGCTATACTCCAAAAAGAGTCTCCATGACCATTGGGAGTTTCAGCTGCATGTAATTCTCTATTGACCACTAAAATCTGTTCTTTTTGCACCGCATCAGGTAGTAAGTGGAGTTTACCGCTTACTACATAATGCTCAAATTTAGCCGCCATATTATTCTTAGATCTGCGAGAAAAGTGCATCATGTCCCATTTTCTATTCAAGCCTCGTAAGTGCTTAACACTTTCGCTATGTTCCTCTTCACTCAAACCTTGTGTATTATCGGTTTGTAAACCCCGTTCTTCTAAGGCTCTATCAGTGTTATCTATGTAGCCCTTATCTATTTGAAAATTGTTGGCTACCTGATTCAAGATATCTACCTGAGCCTGATAAGACATACCCCTTACAAACTCGTGGTATAGCTGAACTACGTGTCCGTCTGTCTTACGTTTTCCAAACACTGCTAGGTGAGCAGGGTGGCGGCGTTTTCCAACATCGTATCCGGCCACAACCCACTCATAATCTTCTGTTAAATCTTCGGCTTGGTCTACGGTTCTACGATATATCTTAAGGGTATCGTCCTCACACTTTTCTATCTCGTCTTCTGAAAAATATCCGTCCGTTCCGAAGTGGGGTTGGAGCATGTATTCAGAGGCGAACGAACTTCGGTTGCTCTTTTTATATGCTGTTAGCCACTTTTCGTCCCGGATTTGTGGAGCTAAAACATGCCTACCGGGAACTGGGTCAAAGGCTGGCAATACTACACTGTTAAAGTTTTCATCGCTTATCAGGGTAGCTAACAAGTCTCCCGGAGCCATTGGAGTTCCAACCACAACAGTAGTAGTTCCTGGGTTCGGTATAGGCATCAACGCCCTAAAGAACAAGTCTTTAATCTTAGGGAGTTCTCCGGGGTCAATGGGAGAGTTGGCATCCTTCAAAATGTCATCTACTACCATCCCAGCGTTAGTGTGCAGTCCCCGCTTGAACTGTGTCACACCTGCCATCTCCACTCTAACAATTGCACCATCGGCTGTTTGGTATCTAATGGCATTATCGGCACCACGGGCTAGATCTTTTGTAAACCATTCGTTAGCCAAAATGGGATTAGCTCGAATCTCATCTTTCATAGTTCTTACGTGATACCTGACCATATCGTGGTTATAGGAGGCATACAAAAGGCTCCTGCTAGAAGCCTTAGTTTTCATGAGTTGCCAAATAGTATATCCATGCCCCAATATGGTGCTTTTCCAATGTCCTCGGGGGAGAACACACACAAAATTTTGACCTTCATCTAAAGCACGATCTAATTCATCACAAATAAACCCAACGTGCCATATATCAAATAATTCAGGGTTTGGGAAACTATATTTCCATATAGTCTGGACAAACTCTTTGAAAGTCTCAGGTACATCAATTGAAGTGTCGTTAGTTAGGTCTGTTACAAGTTCATGGACAGCATCTGACCATGACAGTTTACTGTTCTCTCTTTTAGCAGAATTAACCATTGGAATCCTCAAATTCTAGTAAGAACTCTTGTAGCCTAACTCCTAGCCGTTGACGTACATCTTTATCAACCACTTCTTCCATAATAATGGAAACAATTCCCTGAATAAATTTCCTAGCTATTAGTCCTTCAAGGATAAGCCTCTCGCCCTTAATAGCCATATCTACGGCTTTCGCAGCGTCCGAAGCTCTATCGAACTGAAGAACATCTAAAGCATCTGATGCCTTCTTAGTTATTTTCTTATATTGATCTAAGTGTACTTCTGAGTCAAGCCTGCGGTGATTAGCCTCTAGTTCAACCATCTTATCTCGGGATCTTGCTATAGCCTTGCTCTTTAGCTCCTTCCACCCTTGTTCTTTTGACCATTGGTATAGGGTATCTTCAGGAATGTCCACATCGAATTTATCTAAAATATGTTCTTTTATTTTAGGAATAATCACATCATCGTGAATATATGTTTTTGCGGCAAAGTCTTTAACATTCTGAGTGTATTTTCTATTCATTAAAATCCCCTAACTAAACAACTCCCCACCAAAAGGAGTATTTTCCATAATCCAGCCCTCATCTTTTGCTGTTGGGTCTGCACTATCGGGAATCGAATATGATTCACTCATGCGCTTACTCATATCTACGTGTCCTGATCGACCAACCTCCCACGATGTGTGGCAGGTTGGGAACCTGCGACTAGAACCACCTGTACCCGTAACAGTCCTTAGGTCTATTACTACTTCAGACCGAGTACACACCGATGTCCATACTTTCTCCATCTGAGGAGTTAGGGGGGTCCAGTCAGACCCTTTGACGTTTTGTCTTCGTACTACAGTTTCTGTATGGGTCAGACCCTCTACAGACTGGTTGAACAGGCAGTCAGATAGGTTGCAGTAAACAACTTTCGTATGCTCCTGTACAGCTTCAGGTATATTTTCCACCGGAGGAACAAAATCAGAACTCTTTATATCCTGCTTCTTCGTTACTACGAAGGTAGGTAGCTTCTTTTTAGGTCGTATCGACCCAGGTTTCCTAGGCATTTTCTTGACTCCATTTCGCTATACAGGCTGCGTCAGCCCAGTCTTGTTCTTCAAACTCTGTGTTAAAGTATCCATTAGCATATTTAAGTATATCTTCTTTTGAGGCACTTCCGGTACCCACGACTTCTTTTTTCCACGTTTTATTGTCCACAACTTTATAAAAAATACTACCCAACTCAAGAACTTCTTTAACTGCGCCGACTACTTCGGATATAGAAATTGTAGAATGTGGATTTCTAAAATATAAAGGTTTTTCTATGGCTACAGTAGCTCCCTTAACTAGGCTAGGCAGAACGCCCAACCCTTTAGCTAGGTCTGGAAACCTGTCGTTGGAAGTTTTTCCCTCAGCAGTAAATTTGTAGCATACAACAACCGAACTATCGTCGTCTATTACGGTAACGTGAACCGCCCTAGAACTGCAATCTATTCCTGCGTGGATGGCACTTCCTCCAAGCTAAACCCTCGGATTTTCCATTCTTCTTTCAGCTGCTCTTCCGCACCTACCCACTTAGCAGGTTTATGGATAGAAACCAACTTACGTGTGTCTTTACGTATAGCATAATGGTCAGAGTTCTTAGCTTCGTTCTTATCTACGACTAATTTTATAATTCTATCTCTAGCGTCTGGGGAGGCTATAGCCATAAGATTACCCATAGTAACCCAGAGCAAGTCCCCGATTTCTTCATCAAAGTTTGCGGGATCTTTTTTAAAATTCTTTATGGATTCTTGCCACTCTTTTACCTCTTCTTTAATTGCCGGAATGCGTTCCTTCATTAAAGATTGTTCGGTTCGACCTCCATATGAGGCGGAATGGGTAAAACCCCATCTTTCGTGGAAGTTGTATACACCCTCAGCTATAACTGTCATGCCTTCCATAAATCGGTCTAGTTCTATACGACTCATCATCTTTTTCCTGCGTCTAGGCTCCGGGCTGACAAGACTCTGCTTGAAGTATTAAATAACCCTTTAAACGCCTCTTTGCGACCCAATAACTTATCGTAAGCCACTCGAATCTCTATCAGAGTTTTCATAGTGGTATTTAGGCGTTTGTTCTCTCTTAGTATTATACCTTCCATTTCATCAATAGTAGGTTTACGGGTTCCCTTCGCTAAATACTGCTCTGCCAGTTTCGCCTTTTCAACCTTCATACCAGTCTCATATGAAGTTTCGTAGGCTCCCTTTTTTGCCCCTACAGCAGCTAAGTTCAACTCTACGAACGCCAGCCACGCTCCAGATATAGATAGATATTCTTGTAGTTGGAAATTAGAAGCCTCTGCCAAGTTTCCAAATGTTATGTCTTCTCTAGCACTATCGTCTATACGTATAAACGGTATTTCCATCTCATCTACATATTTATTGGCTCGTTCATAGCCTTTTTCAACGGACCACATTTCATCTGCCATTTTATCGGTATCTCCCGTCATAAGGGTGTACAGCTCCAACACTAATCACTAACGAGTCTGCGATACTCCCTAAACCCTCCTGGGTCGTATTAGTGGTGTCTAGTTCTAAATTCCAATTCAAGGATTCAGCATCTAAGATTGTTTCGGATACATGACCTTGCTGGTGGAGCCACGTTTCTTTAGTCACAGAGGAGTCAAATTTGCTAGAGGTTCCGTATCTCCTCCACCGCTCATCTATATCTGTGGATAATTTTACGAGTAATCCCCCTAAATTTTTTATATAGTCGAATTCATTGGGATATCTCAAGTCATCAAAAACTACCACATTACCTAAACTTAGACTTTCATCTACCTCTGGTCTTACTGCATCTACCCAAACATCGGGATTAAGGTTTCTTAGTCCCTGACCCACCTTTTGCAAAGAACCTCGGCTTTCGGGAATATGTAAATCCTTCAAAACCTGTCTTAATTTAGCTGCAAAAGACATAACTACTACCTGCCCAGGATTACTGGCTTTAATCCTGGCCGCAATAGTAGATTTTCCAGTGTACATTTTCCCGTATAGTCCAATTATTCTAGACAAGTCCCAACTCCGCATCGGTGACCAGCTTACAATCACAATAATTATAGTGAATTGCTGCTACTTCGGCTAACCTAGGAGGCTTAGGCATCTCCACTATGGCTTTCGCTCTAGCTAAGATTCCATCCCATAAATCTTTGTTCTGCTTGATAACAAAGGTTTTAATCCGTTGGGTATCTTTATTTTCATAAAGTACAACACCTTCTTTGTGTCCTAGCATATTCAAGTAACATTGTAGCTGTGTAGAATGTTCTATTTTGGGACCAGTCTCAAGGTCATTCTCCCAGCCTTTACTATTAATAGTCTTGAGTTCTACGACAAACAAACGACCATCATTATGTAAGATAAAGTCAGCTCGTCCAGACAGAATAACTGGGGATTCTATTCGACAAGACTGCTCTCGGTACAACAACATATCGCCAAAATACTTAGCATACCGATCTTCGGCAGAGTTACCTACTCCGAAAATTCTCTGTAGGATCGCCGGGATAGGCTTTTTAGGTATCAGACCGTTATAGTGCAGCCATAGGTATCGGTCACAGGGGTTCCCTATAGCCGAAACAAAGAATCTACCCTTACTAATGCTGCTTTGGGGGTGGGATAAACCCTTCTCCATGCTCTCTACCAGCAACTGTCCTAAATCTTTAGACTCCCAAGCTTGAGTAACATTATCGGTAATTTCTTGAACACCCATTATTTTATCTCCGCCGCTAAATCTACCAGAAACATATCTATGTCGTAGTGTATTTCGTGGCTACTTTCTGATTTTATGTGTAGTACCTGATCTATCCCACTGTCTAGTAGGAAGGAGTCTCGTTCCGCATCTTTTTTAGCAAAGTGTCCGTACACACCATCTGCCTCTATAACGGTTCCTATTTCGGCAATCCAAAAGTCTACAAAATACTTTCCAACCTGCCGTTGTGATTCCCACCGAAGCCCTAACTCACTTAAGTAGTTTGCTATCTTTACTTCCTGTGGAGTCATCTCGGTCGGTGCTTGTTGAATGTTGAGAGCCATCTACTTGTTCCTTAAGTTTTTCTCCTAGTTTAGGTTGCTCATCTCGTAATAGAGCCTTTAATCCATTCAGTCCCATAACCTTATTTCCAGCATATTCGTACCATGCTCCAGATTGTTTTATGTAACCATATGCCAAACCTTCACGCATGTAACTTTCCATAATATCTATGCCGCCATCTACCCTGAAGGGGACAACAACCTTACTCCAGTGGTCAGCAGAAGTTTTATTCTTCTTCAAAGTTACTTCCATATCAAAGCCTTCTTTGACCTTGGTTTTCTTATCCTCAATCCAGCCAGATCGTCTAACTTCTAGCATCATGTGATTCCAGTAAACTTGACCTTTACCACCTGGCATCTCTTTCATGGCAACGGGACCGATAGACGACCTTTGCTGGTTAATGCAAACTAGGGCTGACCCGTGTTTTAGTCTACTAATCAGCCTGCTCAGTGAGCCGTTGACAAACCTAGCCAACCACCCCATCGGGTTCTTATCGAAGTCTTGCAGTTCCGCTGTGGGAACCAGTCCGGCAATACTGTCTATAACTACTAAATCTACTCCAGCCTCCATAACAGCCCTAGCAATTTCTATTGCTGCTTCTCCACTTTCGGGTTGAGAGGCTAGGAGAAGACTTGGGTCTACCCCACATTTACGGAACCATGACTCGTCTAGAGACATCTCGGTGTCAATCCAAACAGCCGTACCTCCTGATTTCTGGACAGATTCCACAGCTTTCATGGCAAGATAAGATTTGCCTCCACTAGGCTGCCCAGTAAGAAGAGTAAACCTCTTTTTGGGAATGCCTCCGCCAGTTAACTTGTCCAACTGTGGTATCCCAAAGGGTATACGGTCGAATTTAAACTCCTTATCCGAAGCTAGGGTAAGTCCCTCTACTCCTTTAAGGAGTTGATTCATTAGGAGGTCATCTGTTTTTTCTTTAGTCGCCTTAGCCATTAGAGAGACTCCTTATTTTAGCTACTTCCGCATCTGCCGCAGACAAAACCAAAGGCCATGCTTTATTTATGGCTACTTTAGCCTCTGCCATTTGAGCATCCAAATCTTTATCTGTATCTATATCTCGGATTGACACTTCTATCTTTGCGTTATTATAGTCGCCCAAATTGATGGTAAATCCTAGTGACTGATCTATTTTCATAAACTTACTCCTGTTAGCTATAAGATATACTCTTAAGCTCTTTTTCTAACCTGTGGTACTTTTCTTTCCATTCACACTCGTGGTCTAACGAAACTGTCTGTTCTTTAGCTCTTTCCGCAGGATATTGTGCTTCTTTTATTTTATCAGCATCTACAACATGTGCCCAAGAAGGGTCATGTATTTCTACATCCACTCGCAACGGAACACCTATGGAGTTCTCTTCCATAAGCGTCCTTATATGTTCTACAACATATTCTTCACCCTTAGCTACTTCTACTAGTAGCTCATCATGAACCTGCATTATCAATGCAGACTTTTTATCCCGGAGATAGCTATGTATCGCTACCATTCGTTCGGACATGATGTCCGCTGAGGTGCCTTGAACTAGATAATTGATTCCTGCGTATGAAAAGTCTTTAGGCAGCCAGTATTTTCTACCATACCTGTTCTGAACCATTCCAGTAAGATTAATCTTATTCATCACGCTTCGGATAAACTCTTTAGAGCCTGGGAGCCCATTAAGAAAGTCAGCCTTGTAGGTTTTAGCCTCTGACACAGTACAGTCTAAGGAGTTAGCTAGGTTGGACAAACCTAACCCATAGAGAATACCAAACGAGAGGTTCTTTGCCGCTTGACGATAAAACTTCCACTCTGGGTGTGAATCATCTACGTGGAATGCTGCCTTAGCCGAATTGTCGTGCAAATCCACACCTTGGTCTTTCAAGGCGGCAAGTTCTTGCTCATTCATGAAGTATGATAAGAAAACCCAGACTTCCATCTGTTTATAGTCGAATCCATACAGGGTGTGTCCTTCTCTAGGGATAAAAGCCTTCCTAGTAGAGAACTTCGATGGGTCACCATCTACGAAGGTTTCCTCACCTACAAACGACCACGCCGATAAGTCTTGATTGTCGAGAGATATCCTACCCTTATTAGCCTTTATGATGGCTTCCAGCCGTCCCTGCAAAGCTAACATTTCTTCTTCATTAAGGTTCTGCTCTACAGTATTAATAATTCCTCTAGGAATATTCTGTAAATTAGGATTCCTTGAAGAAAGCCTCCCCGTAACCGTCCCCCAGTTACAATAGGTACAATGAAGTATCTCAGTCGTCGCTAGGGGTTCTATGTAGGTACTAAGCATCTTCCCTAGGGTTCTATGCTCCCTTACCCGACCCGCTAACTCATGCGGGATTCTAACTAGAGCCTTCTCCCCCCATGATGGGTTACCCTTGTCGGTAAGCTCTGGGGAGGCTATCCCTAATGACTCGAAAACCTCCCCCAGCTGTTGATTAGAACTAGCATTAAACTCTTTGCCTGCTATCTCATAGATTCTCTTTAGCACAGCCTCCTGCCTAGCCCGGACTCGTTTAGCCCCATCTAAGGCGTAGGCACTATCAATCCTTACTCCACGGTACTCCATGTCGTACAGAACTGATGTAAGTTGAACACTTTGTTTCCAAACTAGTCCTTGGTCAGTCTTTTCTATGGCAGATTTTCTAGAAAAATATAATTCTCTAGTCCAAAAAACATCTTGGCAGCAATAGGGTCCTAGTAAACTTATGGGAGCTAGGGAAAAATCTACGTTCCAATTATTCTTCCTGAGAAGAGCTTTACAGTTAGCATCATATTCAGCCGCCTCAGCACCAAAATCACGAGCAATAGTGTGTGTTAAATCTAACTGCTCGTGTTTAGCTTTTTCAGTTAGCCGAACCATAACTAAGACATCGACTAAAGCCTTATTGTCAAAGTTGAGGATTTCTGTATCCCCACACTCATACTCTAAGAACTTTAGGTCAAACTTGATGTTGTATCCGATCAAAGTTTGCGCTTTATCTATAACTCTAAAGACTTCCAGTAATTGCTGGTCGGATAAATTTCCATACACCTCAGGGTTATCTGCGTGTCGGAAAGGAAAATACATGGGGAAGCTATCAGTAGTAGCTATACCTATTCCACACAGTTGGTTGCTGTCAAAGTTAAAGCCATTGCTTTCTATATCTAAAAATAGAGTGTCCGACCCTTCTAATATACGTATAGACTCGGCAAAATTATCTGCCGTAACAATTATTGATTTATTTTCTTTTAGGGCCTGCACACGATACTCATTTCTAACTATAGTGGGAGGACAGTGTATACCATCCTCCCACCATAAAACCTAGGCTATAAACTGACCCTTAGCGTTTCTTTTACGAACTGGTACTTCCTTGGTAGGTCGCTGTAGCTGCGTAGCTATACTATCTACCTCATTGAAGTCCTTATCCTTGCGGGCTTCAAAAGAAGACCTCTTAGGCTGGGAGCTTCCCCCAGAAAGTACTCTTTTTACGAAGCTAAACATACTCATACCTTACTCCTTTAGAATAACTCTTGCGAGTCGTCTACAGAGGATGAAGTAAATGCAGGTGTTTCCGATTTACTATCCACATCCCAAGGTTGTGAACTAGACTGCTCCGAGAAGTTACTCAAAGACGTAGTTTCAGCTGCTGAATTACGCTTCTCAATAGCCATAGAAATGGCTCGTTCTTTCTGTAGGAAGAAGTCTACCGGGCGAATCAACTCACTAGCTTTTTGCCCTCCAGCATCAGCTGGGATCTCAGCGTCGTCAGCTGTGGACTTGATGGAGTATGAAGTATCATCACGACCACTCCCAGTACGGCGAATCTTAACCTTGTGCTTATTCAAGGAACCATCTTCGTCAAAAATATCTACAATCTGATTCCATAGATATTTACCCCGTCCAAAACCTTGTGTCCACATCTGAAAAGTACCTTCAGTTTGTACCAAGAAGGACTTACCACTAGGACTCTGTACAGTCTCCCAAGAGGACACCATCTCTTCACCGAAGGTTTTTTCTAGACTCTTAGCATTATTAGGGTTTCGCATCACAGTTTCAACATACAGCCAAACACCAAACTTATTTCTAAGAGATGTACCTGAATCTACTTCTGGAGCTTTAAAGTCTCCGTCCGCAGATGCTCCAGTAGCCATAGCATCGTAAGTGTACGCACCGTTACGACCCATACCTGTAGAACGATAGGTTGAAAAATCTTGGATGCGGTAGTCATCTGGACTACCTGAAGGTACTATTGATACAGTTGCGATGTCTCCATCGTACAACCATAGCTCTGAACCTGGACCTCGACGAGAAGCACGATCCTGTTCTTCTTTATCAGCTCGTTGGCTAATTCCAGCAATTCCACCACTTACCATTTTAAACTCTCCCCCAAACCTAAATCGGTTCGGTTAGCTATTACAGAACGCAAAAGGTTTACGTCCCTTATTTCCTGAATGTCTTTATAACCATCAGGAAGTCTAGCAAAACTTACTAACCTATGCTTCGATAATTTAGACGCAACACGCCGTGAAGCGGCTATCCCGGTCTCATCGTTGTCCAAACATAGGACGAGTTCAGAGGTATGGAGTGTGTTTATGAGGGACTCCTGCGTTTTAGACAGGGAAGCCCCAAGTATTGCTAATGATGCGAAGTTATGTTGTTTAAGCCATAATGTGTCAAGTATGCCTTCGGTTAGGCAAACAAAGCTAGACTCATTTATATTATACAGGCCGTACACGACTTTACTCTTTTTCAGACCAAAACTGTATAAATATTTCGGAGTAGCCCCCGCTGGTTGGCGAGTTACGCTACCCACAATAACGCCTCTATTATCTCTGACCGGAAGAACTAATCCTCCACGACCGTTTGTACCGGCCTCAGCGTCAATCAAAGTTTTTGCTGTAAATGCCCTATCGAAAATCCAATTAGGCACTTCTCCTTCAGTATACTCTAAATTTACCTCTGTTAGTGGAGAATCTTCCTCTTCGGGAATACTCCACGTATCCTGGATACTAAACCCAACATTTTCGGAAAATCTCCTAATAAACACATCGGTCTGTAACCTTGACCAACCCGTAAATTTAGAGATGAATGAATCTAAAGTACCAGAACCACAATTAACATAACAAATCCATTTGCCACTGTCTAAATTTATAGAGAGGGATGGGGATCTGTCGTCATGGAAGGGACATTTAAAGACTCTCTGAGCTCCTTTTCCTGATATACCTGCAATAAGGTTTTCGGTGTCGAATCCCGCTTCGTTGAGGATGGCTTCCCATGGTTGAAGTTGAACTTCCGTTTCATGTTTCGTTTCTTCTTCTCTAACCATGACTTCAAATCTCCAGACGCATTTGTAGCTAGGGTGTCTGCAATTTCTTGTAGGGCGTGTCCTGTATGTCCAGGAACCCATATATGTTCAATATTTAGTGACTTATCTAAAATATGGTAGCGTTCCCATAAATCAGACTCGCTGGTGGGGTACCCAAAAGGGTTTACGCTATGGAACTTGGAGGCATTATCTATAACATACCTACTATCAGAATGAACTACTACATCTTTTGACAACTCATACAAGTGAACTAGTTCTAATCCCTTTATAACCGCCTCCAACTCCATCCTAGTGTTGGTGGAGTTGGGTTCTCCACCTGACAGCGTGTACAGAATAGTATCATCATCCATGGTTAAGACGGCACCCCAACCACCTACTCCGCCGGGATTTATTCTACAGGAACCGTCACTGTATATATTTACTTTAGAATTTAACATCAGGTCTTATCGCTTGGGCTTGTAGGTCTTCCTGCATTAATTCGTTTACGTCCCCGATATCTACATCCCACTTTAAAATACTTCGATCTTTAATCTCAGCATCATCCCTTTGTTTCATATAGTAAAGGTACCGCATATTATCTTCGTCCTCAACCTTGCTCATAGCAAAGGCTATATCACTAGCCCTAACTAAGGCATCTCCATTAGCCACTTGGTTTAGCTTAGGTGGCTGGAACAGGTCTACAGCTTCTCTACCAGCCTGTGTTGTACAGAATACTGGAATTTCATGCGCCATAGCTATATTCTTCAACCCCTTAAACAGGTTATCATTCTGTTCCCATTTTGCACGATTGGAATCATCACTTAGGAGGTAAACACCATCGACAACTAATAAGTCTGGAGAGTATTTCCTAACTAAATTTCTTATGGTAGTTACACTAAGGGCATCAAAGCCTAGGTGATGGGGAAACAATAAATTTCTAGAGTTAATCTTACCTAGAAACTCCTCGTATTTTTTTAAGTCTATTCCTTCATCACCCCTACGTAACTTAGTTAGGGAGAATTCATAACCCATCATTTTACCCAGAAATGTATCCATACGCATGGACATAGATTTGACCGGCATTTCCGTAGATACTAATAACACCTTATACCCCTGCTTTATAGCCGTAGCAGCTATCTTTACAGACATAAAAGATTTACCAACTGTGGGGCGAGCAAATAACGAATACAACTCACCGGGCATCCAACCAACCCCTAACCTATTCAGGGTTTTTAGAGGAGTGGGGATTCCTAGCATACCCAGAGAGCGGTCTTTTCTCTGGGCAACTTTCTTAGAGTAGTCAGATAACCTAGACAGGTTCCCTTCGTCATATAACTCTATGTCGTCATTAACAGTTCCAGTTATTGACTCTAAAGACTGAATTAGCCCTTCTATAGCCTTCTGTGGCGAGTCCCCCTTAATACGTGGAACCCACTCATTAGCAGATTCTATAGATTTCCTGTACATGAACTGATGCTTGAGTTGACTTGAAAAGAAGCTAACATCAGCGGCATCTGCCGCACTTGAGTCTAGTTCAGTAAATTTGGCTGTCAGTACGGAACGTGACGGAACCTGATGATTAGTGTCTAGCTCATCCAGTATGAACTGGAAGGCCTCACCAAAAACTGCAAAATGACTTGGGGAGACATTAATCTTCTTCAAATCGGCATAAGATGAGATATTAAGAACTATCCCGCTTTCTACGTAACTGTAAGAAAGGTTACTCACTTAGCCCACTCCTTTAACTGTTCTTCTATTTCTATCAGTCTTTTACGGTCTGATGCAGAAGGAAACCACCTAGATGACACCAGTTGATACTCCACCCAAAGTTTCTTATGGTGCTTATTCCCCTTATTTTTTACTAACCACTGTAGTTTGGGGTGAGGTGACTGAATATCGTAGTCACCAAAGTTCTTAGAAAATTCTAAGATAAACGTTCCGTCTTTAACAGCATGATCTATTGCCAATAGTACCGTATAGATATCATGGCCATTTAGCACAGTTTTCAAGTCTCTTAAATCTAAGCCGCCCCACCTTAGGGCTGTATAAGGCTTAGATTGAATTAAATAAAATGTGTCTTTCCAGTAGTCTAATAGATCTTTACTGTTAAAGTTTTCTGGATTTTTGTTAGCTGACACGCCCGGAAATCTCGTTTCTCACTTCCATAAGTATTCGTCCTACCCTAGCATCCTTGGGATCACCTAAGGGGCTAGGGGTGGTGCTAATCAGAAGGTCTTTTAGTGTCTTACTAGATTGGAACTTCAACTTCATTAGTTGGTGAAGTGTAGCATACTTAACTTCTTCCCAGTTAGGTCTTACCCAGGTATCCTCTAGTAGTTTTTCAACCTCAGCTAAGGATGTCGTTTTAGAAATTTTGTGTTTCAGGAAGATATCAGAAACCTTAGCCGCCTGAAATGCGTGTTCTACGGAGGGGTATGGTATCCCTCCTACCAAAATGTCGGCAAGATATGAATTACCTAAAGCTTTGTACCGCCCAATAGGGTTAATCGTAGACTTATATTGTTGATTATTCATGATATGTCCCATCCACTAACTTTACATAATCTTTTATAGATAATTTCACATCTTGCATCTGTTCTGACCCAGCCATAAAGTTATTAGACTCTGCTAACCGCTGGTTATAAACACTCTGAATTCCTTCATCAATAGTCCCACGTAAGTAGGGAAGCATGATATTGACTGTTTTCAGCTGTCCCATTCTCCATAACCTATCTTCCCGCTGAATCATGGTTCCGGGATTATGCACATACCCATAATGTACTAGAGTGTCTGCTCCGACCATATCCAACCCAAATTTTCCTGCGTCTGTAGTTACAAGTATGCCCCGTTTAGCTTTATTAAAGTCTTTAACTACAGCGAAGCGATCATTTTTCTCTTTACCGGATATGTAGAAAGGAGTGTCAAAGTGCTTTCTAAGTTTACTGGCACTACGTTCGAAAAAAGTAAACACTACTAATTTATCAACTTCTTCGTATAAGCTCGTCAGCCACTCTAGCTTAGTCTTAGGCATTTTATTGGAACGATCCTTATAAATGCCCTCAACAAAATATCTAACATCTAGGGTAGCCGAGCCTACAGTTTTATGTTCTTCTTTACTGCCACTTTCTACCCAGGCTTTAAATTCAGAGGATAATTTAGCGTATGCGGTTTTTTCGGCTGGTGACATTTCCAATGGAACGTGGGTGTAAATCTTAGGGGGCAGCTCACTAAGCTTCTCAATCTTAGTCCTACGCAACACAAAGGGTGAGGTTAGGGCGTGAAGTTCTGGGAGCTTTTCTTTCTTAGCCCCTATGACCTTACCATTCCAATCAAGATCACAATACCTCTTTAGGAACGTCCAGTAATTACTAGATACCACTTCAGGGCGGATAAACTTCATAATGGAAAAGAACTCAGTCAGGCTGTTCTCTATATAAATGCCTGATAGAGCAAACTTATACTCAGCTTCCAACTTAAGGGCTCGCTTAGTCCGCATGGATTTAGGATTTTTTAAATACACCGCTTCATCAGCAATTATGACATCCCATTTATGGGGCATGTCGTCCCAATCATGTCGGGGGTGAAGTAAGTCGTAGTTGGCAATAATAAACTTAGCGTCGGATTTCCACACAACTCTTCGTTCAGCTTTAGTGCCGCTTACTACAAGAGCATCAATATTAAAATGCTTTCTAAACTCGTCCGCCCATTTCCATTTTAGTGAGGCTGGGCAAAGGACTAACACCTTTTCAGCTGGAACAGACATAGCAGCTTTAATCGCTTGGATAGATTTACCAAGTCCCATATCATCTGCTAGTAATCCCTTTTTAGCAAACATTAGAAACTCTACGCCTACAGTTTGGTAGGGTCGTAGGAGTCCGTCAGACTCACCTTCTTGAAACTTTAGGTCCACTAACTTTAGTATAGTAGCTTCTACGTTACTCTTAGCTACCTTAGCTTTATCTGTCCAAGAAGCCTCTTGTAATTGCTCTAAGGATTTACTAGCTAACCTGGGAACGTGCCAAACTTTTTCAGCTTTATTCCATTGGCGGACGGGTAAATCTTGGACATGCTTCAAATCTCCCTCATTATATGGGAAGTCTAAAACAAAAAATGGTGAGTTGTAATCAATCCTAATCATCGCAGTCTTAGGTGTTGGTTCCTTTCGACATGCGTTCCGCTTATCTCGAAATCGTCATGTCTGGCCAAATCTAAAATAGACTTCTTGTCCACAGACAATTTCAGGCTAGGGTGGGCGGATAGTTCGGTAGGTAGTTCACTTAGCTGCATAGAAAGACTTACTTTAATATAGTCTTCTGGGATAAGGTTCTGGTCATCTACTACTAAGCTCATAGGGCTATTCTGTATCGAAACGGAGCCTAGGGTGCCTCCTGCCTTAGTTCGTCCAGAAGCCTTCATCAGCTCCATGGTATAGGTCTTTATCCTACCAACATGATTTTCAACGGCTTGCTTTTTACCCTTAAGGCGGGTTATCTCAGACTCTAGGATATCTGATTGAGCTTCTAGAGTTCTAACAGTTAAAACAAGACTCTCCATACGCTGGTCTAAGGTTTCAGCAATACCTAAAAGGGTTTCCGAGATGTCTACGTCTTCTTCTTCCGCAAAATCGACTAGGGTCTTATATTGCTCGGCTAGATCGTAAAGATTATTCATCAGGCTCCTGCTCCATCTTCTTTTTTATACTATCTCGAAGTTTTATTGCATTAGTGCCCAACAAAACACTTATGTCCTTGAGCCTATAGTTCTGAGTCCGTAAAGATATAAAAGCGAGTTCTTCTGGACTTAAACTGTGTCCCTTTAGAACAGATACTAAATCTATGGCTTCAAAGAACTCACCCTGTTTGGGGTCAGATATAGTCTGGGGGTCACTGTAGGGTACCCCAGACTGCACCATTTTATCTAAAGAGGTTGTTACCACTCGTCTTTGTGCCTTAGCTATTAAACTACGAATAACGTTTAGCATGGATACGTGAAGATACGTATGGAACTTGGCTGTGGTACCTTCTGAATTATACCTTCTAGCGGATTTTACAATAGCTATACGAAGTTCTTGAGCCATATCTTCCCGGTCTAATCCTATAATAGATACAGTACGTAGCATAGAGTTAACTTTAGGCTCCCATTGAGCCAAGAGTTCTTCTTCTGTCTGATCTATAAATGCTATGTTATCCATTATTCCTATACGTGTCTACAGCATATCAAAAGGTGGTGGAGGCGGGGGAGAGTCGAACTCCCCGTCCTGTCCTCTCACTAGGTCAATCCTGCCGTATTACTATGGGCTTTTTAGCAGTTGAGATCGCTGATCTCTGATTGATTGCTGAGAAGGCAGTCTAAACCATGCGCCCCCGTATTTTATTCGGTTTCTAGAACCTTCATACCAAGAGCGATGATTCCGCCGATTGTTCCGGTAGCAATTTCTGGCATTCCATTTATTGCTCCAAACACAGCAAGTATGCCTAGTATAAGAATTGCTAGAAAGATTTGAGGTCTAAGTTTTCCAATCATGATTAGTTAACTCCGTAATAATTGTGTCAGACATATTGAATGTCTGCTTCTATCACACTAGCCCTAGCAACTACTAACCATAGTCTACTATCTTTTAGGAACTGCACTTGCAAATCCCAATCTACTTCATCTGTTCGGTCGTCTACAAATTCTTGTAGAACTGTGTGAACTTCGTCTATTGTATTACAAGTGAAGTTTTCGCTCAGTTCAGTTCGCTTATCTTGAACTATCGCCATATTAGTCTTCTTCCAATGTGGCTACGATTTCGTGGTCGGTTAGGACAAAGTGTTTTGCACCGCCATGCTCTACAACCATTTGAGAGTGCTTAATAAAACACACTCGGTCACCGACCGAAAGTCGGGGTTCGATGAGACCACCTGTAAATTCGTTAACTCTACCTTTTCCTGTACTAACAACCTTGCCATATCCATGAACTGTCATTAGTTCGCCTGGAATGTGGAGTCCGCCCTTAGATGTAGTAGTGTCGTCCTCTACAACCAGATACTTACCGTCGTGAGCAACCAACTTTTCTGCCATACTTATCTCCTCTATAATTATTTGGTAGCGGGGGTAGGAATCGAACCTACGATCTTCTAGTAATGAGCCAGATGAGATGCCACTTCTCTACCCCGCAATGGATACTATATTATACTAATTGTAACCTAAAATAAAAATTATAGGTTCAACATCCTGTTTAGTGCCAATAAGGAATCCCGTTTATGTCCTGGCTCTACTTCTATTCGATTTATAGCGATTCCAGCCAAGATTCCTTCTAACACCCAAAGTATGTACGCTGGATGTATCCTATACATTGTAGCACACGGACATACTATAGGGTCTAAACAAAAGATGTCTTTATCCGGGTTAGTCTGAGCTAATCGCTTCACCATGTTTACTTCGGTTCCGATTCCCCAAGAGGTTCCAGCGGGAGCGTTAGTAACCGTTTTTAATATGAACTCTGTAGAACCAGACATGTCAGCAGCGTCAACCACCTCTCTAGTACACTCGGGGTGTACCACTACGGTAGTAAGGGGATTGCGCTTCCTTGCAGCATCTATATGCTCGGTAGTAAACCTAGTGTGTACGGAGCAATGCCCTTTCCACAATAATAGAGTTGCCTTATGAATCTCTTCTTCCTCTAAACCTCCCATAGGGAGATTAGGGTCCCACACTTTTATAAACTCTTCTGGAATACCCTTAGCAAGAGCAGTGTTACGACCAAGATGCTGGTCAGGAAGGAATAGGATTTTTTCACCTCGTTCCAACGCCCAGTCAAATGCCTTGTCAGCGTTAGACGAAGTACAAACCAGACCACCATTTTTACCACAGTGTGCTTTGATAGCTGCTGCCGAGTTCATATACGTAACTGGAACAACCCTCTCTGTAGTTCCAAGTACGTATTCCAAGGCTTCCCAACTTTGTTCAACCTGAGAAGCAGTAGCCATGTCCGCCATAGAACATCCAGCAGCCATGTTCGGCAACAATACATTCTGGTCAGGCGACGTAAGAATGTCAGCTGTTTCAGCCATAAAGTGAACACCGCAGAAAATAATCCACTTAGCCTCCGTAATTTTAGAAGCTTCTTTAGATAGCTGGTAAGAGTCCCCGGTAAAGTCGGCAAACCTAATTACGTCATCACGTTGATAGTGGTGACCCAGAATAACTGCTTTAGTACCGATTTCATTACGAGCGAACTTGATACCTTCAGTTAGTTCTTCAGGAGTCAGCTTCAAATAACGAGTTGGTACTTTCTGCCATCGAACACCAGCCTGAAATTCCTCTTCGAGAGTTTTTGTTCGCAGGTTGCCGTCAGACTGGCAGAAAGCAGACTGTTCTAGTTCAGTAATAGGTATTATGCTTTGTTTAGTTGCGGTTACCATTATTCATTCTGTCTTTCAATAACAAAAATGCCGTAGCTGCCTGTTGTGGAACTACTCCGTTTCCAAGTATGCGAAGTTTGTCAGTTCTAACCAATCCTCCGGCCAACCCATCATCCATTCCACAAACTTTGGATTGAGCCGGGGCAAGGTCGGGTCTTTCGCTAAGGATTTGTCCCCACTCAGGGCTCGTTGGACGGGGTGGCCATGGAAGCGGTCTGCGTCCGAAATCAACCCCTTCTGATGCGAATTCACTGTTGCCTTTGCTCCGTCGTCGCTCGCCATCGGAGTTGACCAATTCGCTGTCGTGTCCTGTAGGTTCAGACTGTGGCTGTTCTTTCCATCCTTTGTCTTGCGCCTTCCAGTTTCCGTTAATTCCATGTCGGGATGCGGAGTCTCCTGAGTCGTTGGGGTCGGCCAAACTACTGCTTGTCCTGACAATTTCTTTTTCCGAGCTAGCTTCTCGTAATCGGTATTGTCTCCGGTATCCTTGTAGTCTCGTGCTGTCGGAGTCCCCCATAATTCGGGTTTTTTGAGTGAAGAAGGAGGATTGAACTCCATAGCCAGTTGCGCCGTCTTCAAAAGAGACTTCGGACGGTTCTTCACGTTGCTGTTCTGGTTCGGTGCCTCGGGCATCGTATCGGGAGTCGGCCAGTTCATATCCTTGCTGTATTCCGGTTTCCAACTGCTCGCTACCTGACCTAGGGATACTGAATGCCTCCCTAGCCCCGTTTCGGGGTTGAAGTTCGTATCCTTTCGGAAGTTTTGAGGCTTGTAATTCCTGTCCGTCGTGTCGGGGGTCGGCCATTTCGGCGTAGATAAATACCCGTTCTCGCCTATGACTGGCTCCAACATCTGACGCTTTGAGAACACCCCATTCGACATTGTACCCGAGACTGGCCAAGTCCCTAAGGATTTCCTCGAATCCGTCCCCATTATTAACAGATAGGAGTCCTCGCACATTCTCCAAGAACACGCCTTGTGGGTGCGTTTCTGACATGATTCTCCTAATGTGAGGGAAAAGCCATCGCTCGTCGTCTTGTCCTGATCTTCGTCCTGCAACGGAGGCGGGCTGACACGGGAATCCGCCAATGAGCCAATCCACTTTTCCACGCCAAGGTTTGCCGTCGAAGGTACCGGAATCTGCAAAGATAGGCGCATCATCCAATTGTCCCGTTTGCATGTGGTCAGCCAAGACCGCAATCGACGATGCTTCCCTCTCCACGTAACAGATTGCTCTAGCACCTGGGTTTGCGAGCTTGAAGGCAAGGTCGAGTCCCCCTCCACCGGAGTAGAGGCTGATGTAATTGAGTTCGGTATATGTATCCACACTAATCTAACTCCAGTTCTTCAAAAAGCCTGAATTTTCTACGCTATCCAAGACTAGTTGTATTTTGTCAAAGTCTAAACCACCAGATTGGTAGTCACGAATCTTGCCTTCCATATCAATCCAGATATCTGAATCTCCTGCCGCATTAGCAATCAGAGGAAGGGCAGTACTCATGTTATCTGGTCCCAACCCACCTGAATAGCCAAACTTAGCATCAGCAGAATAGCCTTGCGAAACTGGCCAACTACTAGGAGAACGTCCACCACCATGAGAGGTGTCAAACAATCCAGATACATTGATGCCCATTGAATGAGCTTTCAAGAGTGTATCCAGATTATCAGGAACATCATCTACCTGAAAAATAATTTCTTTATCTTCAAACAATTCGGTCTGAAAGAGCTCGAATGTTTTATCTATCGTATTGTGCGGGGAACCATGAGTGTTTATCTGAATCCTGTCAAAGAAACCCCAACCTTCGATGTCAAGGGCTTCTTTAGGGTTTGCGTCTTCAAGTAATTCTCTGACGTAGCACATATGAGCTGACAGAGATAAACCAGTAGATACTAACTCTTTAACCCAACCAGAGTCAGGAAACAACCCACCTCCAAAATGTGGTGTTTGAATACCCCACTCAACATATGGGTAAGATTCTGAGATGTCACACATCTTACTAAGAGATGTTCCATTACTTGCTCCACTAAACGTAACTGTATGTATGTTCAAACTAATTCTCCTTAAAGTTATTTATAAAGGAGTCTAGCATATTCTCAGCTGAATTGGTAAATATATATTTTTCCATGGCAAATATACTTTTATTATACTCACGATTTCAGAAAATCAAATATCCCTTTTTTAGGGGGTTTATGTTATACTAGGAGATACCCCTATACTTAAGTATAGGGGTAAGCCTTTCTGTCCCTATCGTAATGTTCCCGGTTGCAATAGAGTTTTTGGTTTCCACGTAATCGTTTCTGAGCAAGGGCAGATTTTAGAACAGGCATATGCTCCCCGCAATAATTACAATTAAAGGAAGTCCATGGAGACTCGTACAGCCCCTCCTGCTTGAATATCTCAGCTACCCTGCTTATAGACAGCCCTAGCTCCTGTGCGATGCTTGTAGCCGTCCTAGAGGGTTCTTTTTTCTTTAGTTTACTGACTTGTCTACGGCGTACTTTATGAAGCTTCATTAAAAAGAATCTAACTCAGCATCAGCAGACAAACGAGCCAGGTCCCTTTCGTAAAGGACTACAAGTTTTTGTATTTTGCCTTTTAGCATAGCGGCCAGATACGTAGCATCTACATCCCCTGATTCACCCAGAGCTTTCATACGTCTGGATGCTGCTACAACCCTTGTCCACTGTGCATCTGTAAATGATACTGTTACGTCAGGCATTAGTTTTTCTCCTTTAGTTGCTTCACTTCGTCTGAAAGTTCTTGCACTGCTTTTATTAATATCGGAATGAAATGGTCATACTTTGCGTGGTACGTACTTTCTTCATTTCCATCGTGGATTATGCCTCCGAAATCTTCGAGCGAATCTATACCGTGACCTTTTAATACTTCAACAACATCCTGTGCTATAAGCCCATAATGTCTTTGATCCATAACGTCATCATGTTTATTTTTCCATTTATAAGAAACAGGAGTTAAATCATTTAGAAAGGATAATCCTAAATTAGTAGGTTGAATATCTTCTTTCAGCCTACGATCTGAGGATACAG